>Ga0222638_1000103_pt1 | contig 31747 bp, 33 predicted proteins | sample AntAcemetagen183_FD_181153 | JGI IMG/M metagenome (GOLD analysis project Ga0222638, IMG submission 181153) | Saline water microbial communities from Ace Lake, Antarctica - #183 | ecosystem: Environmental > Aquatic > Non-marine Saline and Alkaline > Saline | place: Antarctica: Ace Lake...
GCGGAGAAGTGTTTGTTCACCAGTAGCGGAAGGAGTGAGAACGCCGGTTGCACCGCGAAATTGATGAGCATCGCCATACCTATCACGAGCAGGAGTCCCTTCCACCGCCATACGTAGTGGAACCCAGCACTGATCTGTTTGAAGTACGGCATTTCTTTCTGTTCTTCAGCGAGAGTTGGCTGTGGAATGGGAATGAAGAAGAGCGGGACTATTGCAATTGTCGCGGTAAATACGTCGATCCCAAGGATCCCATACATGGGAAGGAGGGAAAGGAGGATCGCTCCCAGTGGGGGGGCGATGATGTTCGTTGCTCCCTGCATCGTTTGATTGAGTCCGGCTACGCGGGTGAGGTGCTCGCCTGGGACCATGAGCGTGGTCGATGCGGTCATCGCCGGCCAGTGGAATCCGCCTCCAATGGCCCGGATGATCATGATCAGATATATGTGCCACACTTGCGCAATCCCAGCGAAAAACAGGTATGCAAGAGCGGCCGAGGCGAGGGCGATTCCACCATCGGCAATGATCATCACGGTACGGCGACTGAAGCGATCGATCAGCGGCCCGGCAAAGGGGCCGATCACCACTTGAGGGATGATCGCCACCAGCGTGGCGGTCGCAAGGACGGTTGCGGATCCGGTCGTCCTGGTCAACCACCACACGAGAGCGAACTGCACGAGCTGACTACCAATAAGGGAAAACTGTTGCCCCGTCCAAATGGTGAAGAACGGGGTCTTCCAATGACGCTTCTCTTCCGGCATATAGATCCTTTTAGTTGTAGTGCGGCAATGAGCCGGACGGCTTAATCCTTAATCCCTATTCTGATGCGTAGCTTCTCTAACTCCTGAGTTCTCGCTTTAGCCATTGCAACCCGCGGATCACGCAGACAGCCGTGAGGCCGAATGCCAGCCACAGGAAGATCGGGGAGAAGAATATCGCGCCAATAATAAGCATTACAATGAAAACTCCGGTGATCGTGCTTCCCACAAGACTGAACAGCAGCCCGAAGGCCGAACCCACAACTCCGATAATCACGCCAAACACCGCCAGAATGAACCCAATTATCATCTCGTCACCTCGTCCCTTCAAACGCGGGATTTGTTTTTCACGGTTGCTCCGTCGGCCACTCTCAGTGACTCGGAGTATTCGACGGTTTCAATATTGCATCCAGGACCGATTTCCACAGTCTTACCCCGCACCATCTCGGCAGTCGTATCCTCAAGCATGATTTCGTCGCCCTCGATCTGTGTGGTGTGCAACTCCGCCAGCCCTCCGCCGGTGAATAGCTTGATCAGTCCATCGAGAAGAATCCCCTTCTCCTTCCACCCACCACGGGTAACCTCGATTCGTTCCCCTCCGATCTCGCGCACCTCACAGCGCCCTCCGAGTTTGATTTCCACTCGATCGGCAGTGAGAAGGCCGCCGATTCGGAATCCGCCGCTTGCCTTGAAGATCTCCGCTTCTACATCACATTCGGTTCTCAGGTTCCCGCTTACCTTGATGTACTCCGAGCTGATCCCCTTGCCGGTCTTAAACGTGCCAGAGCACTTGAGTTCCTTGACCCTCACCTGTCCGTCAACACGCGCACTCCCACTGATCTTCATCTCATCCGCGATGACGTCCTCGGAGAAGACAGCGCTCCCCGAAGCCGTAATTGTAGTTGCCTCGACCTTGCCCTGAATCTTGCCCGCTCCCGATATCTTGATCTCCTCTGCACTCAGATCGCCTGTGACCTTCCCAGCCCCGGAGATGGAAACACGATCGTAGGTTCCGCCTCCGATCGTTCCTGCCCCAGAGATGCTTGCCGAATTCCGCTTCTCGCTCATTCCTCCTCCTTAGCTTCTTCTCGCTCCTCTGCCAGCCTTTCGCGTTCTTCTGCGACTCGCTCCTGCTCCTCTTCCACGCGTTCCCGTTCTCTCTCGAGCCGCTCTTCTTCCTTTTCAGCAAGACGTTCACGCTCTTCTGCTAATCGTTCCTGCTCCTCTTCCATGCGTTCCCGTTCTCTCTCGGCGAACCCTTCCTCCTCGGAGCAATCCAGCTTGATCTGTTCAAGAAGTATCTGAAGGTTTACCGATTGTACAACCTCAGTCTCGGGATCGAAGACCGCACTCGGTGCAGAGATTGCCACCATGCTGATCTCCGCGGAAATCCCTGCCGCGGCAAGGCGCTTGCGGAGAAGGTACAGCAGGAGGTGCTCATCGCGAATTCTATCGACTAGACCGGTGGCCACGCATCGATCCATCGTTTGCTTCGCCAGATCGATCTCCTCCTTCCTCGCCCCTTTCTCCAACTGACGAAGAACACCGACGCACAGTGCTTCCTGCAGCGAGAGCATGGATTGATCATCGCCCAGATGGCAGACCCTGATTACTTCGTCATCGAGCCATCCCAGATTACGAAGCTTGGAGAACGCCACCTCCAGCTTATCGTTCACGCGGGCAGTGATTAGATTCGCGAGATCATCGAGCGGATAAGTCTCTTTCATTTCCAGAATCCGCTCGATGCGAGCGACGATCTTCTCTTGTGGGAAGAACGTTTCCTGCCCGGTGAACGTCGCCCGGCGGATGAACCAATTCTCAGGGATCAATCCCTTTCGCTTCCAGCGATAGAGCTGACCGTAAGAGATGCCGAGCTTCTCCAGGACTTCCTTCTTCGAAATCAGCTTCTCTTCGTCCACGGCGCGCCTCCTTCTTCATCATAACAGCACACTGTTATGCACACCCTCTACAGGTGGACTCTTTGACGGGGACAGAAGAGGACGAAACAACCCGTGCCGTCTTCTTCACTCGTCTTCGTGTACTCTGGAGTACCCTGTCTATTTCTGCCTTTCTAACGAGTTCATCTCGCCGCAATTCCGCCAGTTTCTCGATTTCGTAGGTCGAAGTGTACATTTACGCCACCTCCCAAGGTGTTTATTATGGGAGCAGTATAACATAACACTGTTACGATGTCAAGGCCTAGGCAAGAAATAGCGTTTTCTACCTACCCATCTACGTTTCCGTCATCATCCAGGTCCACTGACTGCATTCTTGGCCCTTCGATCATGCCACCACAGCCTCCACCGCTACAGGGGATGATGGCTTTTCGTAGCGTGAGGAGTTTACCTGCCACGTTGAGGCTTGCCAGCTACTGTCCGATCACGTTTACCCCGCCGACAGCGATCGCCGGTGTATTGACCGCTCCCAGCGCCCACGTTGCATCTTTGCCAAGCGCGATCAGGTTGTCCTTCAGCAGCTCGTAGGAATTGCCGGAGATCATCGTATTCTTCACGCGGCCGACGATCTTCCCGTCCTCAATCTTGAACGCGACAGCGACGTTGTTGGAGAACTCGCCGGAGGCGAGGTTTCCCTGTCCCAGCCCGAGAACGCTCTCCACGAGCAGTCCCTCTTTGATTGAGGAGATGATCTCTTTCTCGTCCGCATCCCCCGCGGAGACAAGCATGTTGCTCACCCCGATGTTAGGAGGGGTACGAAATCCGCCTCCGCCCAATAATCCGCCCTTGTAGCCGTTTCCGGTGGGAGCAGCTTTGGCAAGGGCGGCGGTCCACAGATCGTACGTGAAGCCCTCGATCGTCCCCTGCGACACGAGACGTGTCCGAGAAGAGCTCGTTCCCTCGTCGTCAAAGGCGCTGCTGCGAGGCCCGTGCTGGACTGTTCCATCGTCTGTAAGCGAAAAACGGGGATCGAATGCCATCTCTCCTATGCGGCCCTTCAAGGGTGAAGTTCCCATGTACACCGATTTCCCGTTGAACCCCACCATCAGCGGTAGGAGAAGAGCGATCGTGCCGTTGGGGGTGAACACGACCGGAAGCTTCTTCGATTCAACCGATACGATCTTCTTCCCGTAGCGGAGGAAGTCGACGATGTGCTTAACGAGCCGATCGGGATCAAGCTCGCTCATCGCGCGCACTTCCTGCTCGTCGAACAGGACGAAAATGTCTCCCTTGCTCGTCTTCCCGATCTCGGCCGATAGCGAGATGTGGGTGCGTTCTTCCTCGACGTTGAGTCCGGATGTATTCTTGATCGCGACGGTTTGGATAGTCTTTGTAAGCGACAGGTTGATATCGACCTGCGTGTCGGCATCACGCAGCTTTCCGATTACGTTTTTGCCCAGGGCGACAAGTGCTTCCTCGGAGACATCTGCGATCTCTTTGTCGTAGACGTCGTCTCGTGGAGCAGGATCATCATCGGAGAAGCTGAATCCCGCTTCCTCACCGAATGCGGCAGCGGCTATGGCGGCATTGCTCAGCACAGAAGGGTCAGCCACGTCCGTTGTTGTGGAGAACCCGAGACGGCCTTTTGCGATTACGCGTAGGGCAATCCCCTCTGTTTCCTTACTCTTGAGTGACTCCAGCTTCCCGGAACGAAACTCGATGGGAATAGTCCTTGCCCGTCGACGGTAGATCTCGGCTTGGTCGACCTTATTCTTCAACGCTTCGAGCAGCTTGTCCATCACTTCCCTCCTACTGTTACATTTCGGATCTTGATGTGCGGTGCGCCGTCGGTCACGGGAAGCGGGAACTGCCCGCCCTTTCCGCATCCGCCCGATCCGCCATACATCGTGAGATCATCCCCAATCCCATCAATCGAGCGGAGCGTCTCGAAGACGTTTCCCGTGAGAACGACATCTCGCAGCATCTCTCCCAGTTCCCCATGTTCGATCTCGTAGGCATAGGCCGCGGAGAAAGTGAACTGCTCGAACATCGTTTGCCCGCCGTAGGCGCGTACCGCATACAGGCCGTGGTCGATCTCGGAGAGCATCTGCTTCATCGTCTGATGCCCCGCCTCGATGTAGGTGTTCGTCATGCGCACGATCGGTTCGTATTCGTACGAGATTGCGCGCGCGTTCCCGGTTGGCGCTGCACCCATCTTCTTTGCCGTCTCCCGCGAGTGCAGAACACTGTTTAGGATTCCGCTCTTGATCAGATACGTCTTCCCTCGCGGCGTGCCTTCGTCATCGAACGGCACATTCCCGCGCAGCCCAGGGATGTATTCGTCATCGACTACGTTCAGGTCGTCATTTCCGAAGCGCGATCCGAGCTTCATCACTTTTTTCAATTGCTCATTCTTGAACAGGAAGTCCGCTTCACAGAAGTGACCGAAGGCCTCGTGGATGAACACACCCGCGAGACTAGGGTCGAGGATAACCGTGTACTTCCCGCCGCTGACTGACTTGGCCGACAGCAGATCGATCGCGCGCTTCGCCGCATCGTGTGCTTCCTGCTGCCTGTTAAGGACGTACTCGTATCCAGCAGCTTCACCGAGCGATTCAAACCCCTGCTGGATGTTCTGCGAACCGTCACTGGCCACAGCGACCAGCAGGAGGGTGATATCGGGGACTTCCTGTACGATGAACGTCTCTTCGGAATTGGCGAACGTCACCGTGCGGAACGAGTCAGTATAGCGCGTATTTGTCGAGACGATCCGCTTGTCGTAGTCAAGCAGAATCCTGTTGTACTCCTCGGCCAGCTTCTTCTTCTCTTCCAGAGGGACACTGCGGAAGTCGCGCGCAAGCTCAGCGGCAGCTACCTGCTGCGTGGGGGCGACATTGGCCAGCCCAACCGGCTCATCAATGCTGGCCGCGACAAGCCGCGCCATGCGCGTTGCCTCCTTCACCTTCGCCGGAAGGTCGGAGACATCGTTGAAAGCCGCGATTCCCCAGCCTCCGTCCTTCAACGCGCGAACAATGCCGCCCTGTTCGTTGGAGCCCTCGATGTTCTCCAGCTTGTCCTTGCGGAAGAGCACCTGACTGCGCGCCTCCTGTTCGATGCGTATCTCCGTGTAATCGGCGTCGCTTCCCGCGATCGCCTTGCGTAACTGATCCTTCACCAGTAAGCCTCCTTGCGTCTCGTGTGCACAGCAGATTCTACGTATACTGTAGCCAAAGCCAAGTAGCATCGAAAACGAGCTGCCGGCTGGACCGGAGGTACAACGAGTTATGAACCAAGTGCTGCAGGCAATGAGCGAAAGACGAAGCGTGCGCCAGTTTACATCTGAGGCGGTCGAACATGAGGATATCGAGACGATCCTAAACGCCGGTCGGTTCGCCCCGTCGGGGAAGAACACGCAGCCGTGGCGTTTTGTAGTGGTGGAGAGCACGGGCAAGAAAGAAGCATTGGCCAAACTCGCACCCCAGGCCGGGATGATCGCCACTGCTCCGGTCACGCTCGCCATCCTCCTCGATCGCGATGCCGGTTACGACGAGTTGAAAGATGCGCAAGGGATCGGTGCGGCGATCGAGAATATCCTCCTCGCTGCCCACTCACTCGGCCTTGGAGCCTGCTGGATGGGCAAGGCCCGCAATCCCGGGATCGAGCGGATCGTTGGTGCAAAGGAGCACGAAGAGCTGATGGCGCTCATCCCGATCGGCCATCCGGCGGAAAGTTCCAATGATGCCAGCCGCCTTCCACTTGAAACGATCACCCGCTTTATCTGAACATATCGCTTACTACCAAGATAGGAGGAGATAGACCGAGATGATGCTCTTTGCCTGGATTGTACGTGCACTACTGCTTGTTCTTGTGCTCCCGTTCCTCATTCCCTTTGGCCTTGTCTTCTCGTTGATTATTGCCTCGCCGCTGTCTATTGCACTATTCGTACTTGTATTGGCGCTGCTTGCGCTGGGAACGGTGCTTGGGATTGCACTGGGAGTAATCGGAAACCTTGTCGACCTGGTGATCGTTCTAGGACTCATCGGAATTGTGTGGAATTGGCCTCGCGGAACACGCGGCCGATTCATCGACAAACTGCGCATGGCCTATCACCGCTTGCGGACGACGCTCTATCGTCAGGTGCGTCAATTCACCGCCGCAGATCTCGCTGTGATCCTGGTTGTCATCCTCATCGCGGTAGTCCTAAGCCTGTCATCGGGATTGATCCACTTTCTCCTGACGCTGGTCATGATTCTTGCCGTGGTTGGAATCGTGTGGAAGTGGCCCCACACTTCGCGTTTGCCTTTCGTTACCAAACTGCGGTTGGCGCTTGTCTCCTTGCGTGATGAACTGCGCGGATTCTTCCCTTAGCCATGACTCTTTGGTTAAGAAGCGTAGCCTGCAGCTTGGATTGTTGACGACAACACCAGGACGAAAGATCTGATCCCAAGCATGTCCGCTCTTCCTTCGTTGGAGTTGACTATCAAGGTTCGGAGGAAGAGCTGCGGGCGGGCTCTCTCTGTGCAAGCACGATCGCTAGCATGATGTACGTGACAAACAACACAAGGAGCCCAACGGGGAGAAGGACAAATGAGGCAATGCAGATCCCGCCAACAAGAAACGTGATGCCAATCGTCCTAATTTGGGATGAGAGAACGCGCTCTTTACGCAATCGGATACCGAAGATCGCGAGGAGTATTCCGATTCCGCAGCTCACTGCAATCTGACCGAATTCCCATGGTGTGCCCATAACGACCGTGGCATCGACAATGGCCATCCCCGAGAGGAGGAACATGAGAACAGCGGTTGCTCTCGCAATCCAGACTAAGGACTTCAGCGCTTCGAGCACTTGACGGCAAAATGTGAGTATCGGGTAGATCAGTACTACTGCTCCGATCAACGGAAGAAACGCGGCGACAAACCCATCGTACTTGCTTGCAAAGACACGTCCTCCAAGAAGGTCAACGATCCAGCGTAACCAGACTGTCAAGAGGCTTGAGAAGGGAGTGCTCGGCCCCCACGGCGAGATGACCAGCAACACCGCTGCAGATATTGCAATGCACCATTCGTAAGGGAAGCGTTCCCGCTGGCGGATCACCCAAGAACCTCCTTTTCAAGACGTCAGACTTAGAGTAGGGCCAAAGGCCTGCTTTGTCAATATTCGTCGCAATGGATGTTGAAGACTTGGCCCATGGCTTCTGCCGCGCAAGCGGGTTTATCACCGGCGATGAATAGCTCAAGCAGCTGGCCAGGATTCATCTTGAGATTGTCCTGCTGAATGATCTGCCGGAGGTTGACAAATCGCGGAGTAGTGGTTTTCTATTGGTCAGCTTGCGTCGACAAGTATAGGCTCAAAGAGGTGGCTGACTTCGTGGGGCTAGACTACTCCACCATCACCCCAAACGGCACTGCTGAGGCTAGAAAACACCAAGAATAAGGATATGACCCCACCTACATTATCGTGTTGGGCCTAAGCCTGTCATCCATTCCCGTACAAGCAAGCTTCGTCCTGACGCTAGCGATCATCCTTGCCGTGGTTGCAAGCGTGTGGAAGTAGCCTCAAATTCCACGTCTGCCGTTTATCACCAAGCTGTGGCTGGCACTTATTACTTTGCGTGAAGAATTGCGCGAGCTCTTCCACTAGTCCTTAGTCTTGAGTTGACAAGCCGAGGCGGAAACCTCTTCCCTCCCAAGACACCACGAATGCCAAGCTCTGGTCCCGCGGCTAGAGTCCAATCGCTCTGAAAAACACCAAGAATGAAGGTGTGACCCCAATAAGGTCCTCGACTATCCGCGGCTCTATGGTGCCGCCACCAGGTTGGTCACTGCTCCGCGACTGAGTTGCCCCTTATCGTCGGCCACTTCGTATACGACAAGGCGCCAACCGGCTTCGTCCTGCTTCTGACACACCAGAAAACGCCCATCGGGCGACCAACTCGGGTAGAGAACATCAGTCATTTCTTCCGCTGAAACCGGGGATTCCGTGCGAGCTTTCAGGTCATACACCCACGTCTCCCAACGATCTTGACGATAGCGTGTGAATGCTATTAGGTGTGGAAACTGCGGATTCCAGCGCGGGAAGCTGTCAGTGTACGGTGAACCGACAATCAGCTGTACATCCGAGTCTGGAGCAGCAAGGCTTGCCGTGTAGATATTGTTTCGCATCTCAAATGCGACTTGCGTGCCGTCAGGACTTACTGTTGGCCATCGGTGGCTGTATGTAGAATACGTGATTCTGCTGATGGCTCCTGAGATTGTGTCCAGTTTGTAGATCTCGTAGGTTCCTGTGAGTGCTATCTTTGGTGAGCGCTGGTCGGGGATGTCCACACCTATGCCTGGAAGCACGTACTGCCCAGATGTGTCAGTGTGATCACGGTTGGAAGCAAACAAGATGTACTTCTGGTTGGGATCGCTCATCCATACGGGCATTGCTGCTGTCGCGTCGCCCAATCGAGTCAGCCTATTCGAAGTGTCTCGTTCCCCGACCGTATAGAGGTCTGTTGTGTGCTGGCCATCTACATCAGACATAATGACCACTTGATCGCCTTCTGTATCCCAGGCCGGCAGTATGTTCGTTGCTTGCGCCGCTGCAGTGCGCCTGAACAGGGTTGTCTCGCTGAACATCTCTCCTGCAAACTGCCACGGCTGTCTGCCGGTCTGGTCGGCTTGCAAGGTTGCCAATCGGATCTCGTAGAAACCGGGGCGGCTGTCATCTCGGTAGACAAAAGCGATCTTAGTGAAGTCGGCCGACCAAGCAGGCATCATGAAATTCACATGATATTTGACCTCGATAACCTTCGTATCACTCGTGATGGTCTCCACCGGTAGCAGGTCACTGAATACCCTTACAGTAGTTGTGTAAAGGCCTGGTTTGGAGTATGTCTTCTCCACGTTTATCTTGCGTTCCGGCAGAACATCAGCTGCCGGCCAACTCGTGCCGTCGCCCCAGTCTATTTCGTACTTGAGTTTCAGACGGTCGGCACCAAGCAGCGATTCATTAGGATGTGTAGCCTCAAATGCTGCCGTGGTCGTCAGTGGGTAGATGCCGCTTAGGTTGCTCAGTGTGAGGTTCTGGATAACGGCACTCTGCGGAGGCTGGAGGATGAATTTGTGTGACCAAGTCTCGAATGTACCACCCGTATTTGTTACTGTGAGCACTAGGTTGTAGTCTCCAGCATTTGCCAGCGTGAACGTGGCCACGCGGCCGATGCGGCGCTCGGTTCCAGCAGGAGCTGTAATGCTTGTCAAAACCCACACATACGCTGCTTCGTCTTCAACAGACACATGCGGCCGTCCTTCTTGTTGGGCAAACGCCTCGAGCGTCACGACGATCGGTGCATGGATGTTGGTCAGCTTCTCGAGGGGTGGATCGGATAGCACGTTGGTGATCACAGGCTTTGGGGCTGGTCGGAGCTGAATCGTCTGCTGTGTCTCGCTGCTGCGCCCCCGGCTGGTCCATACGGTCAGCGTGACCTTGAACTCCGTGAGGTCGTCTGTGCGCACGCGGTATGTGTGAGGGCCAGCGTTATGTGCAGTGTCCTTTGGGCTTCCGTCTCCGAAATCCCATTCCCATCGAACAATAGAACCACCATGCGCAATGCTAGTGTCAGTAAACGTCAGGGTTGCTGGTGCATCGTACAGCGTTTGCATTGGATGGATCTCGAAGGCAGCTTCCGGTTTCGGGGCACTGACTATGAACAGCGCGCCAGCCACAGCCACAGCTAGGAACAAGACAAACCATAGCTTATCATTCATGTGAGCCTCCTATTGATAACTGCACAATACTAGAGTGACAAGGCACCGATTCCACCTCCCTAAACAAGCACTGCGGAGTTATAGCTTTCGCTAAAGAGCATTATAGCGCTTGGTCCTGTAGTAGGCAAATCGAAAACTATCTCATAAAAGATGAGCATGAAACAAGTGGGTGTTTCTTGGACAGGTGTGGGGTTAGACGCAATTTCTCGCAACAACGCAGTAGTCATGTTCTAGAGCGTACGCACGAATGACGTGTCGTGAAACTCTTGCATCGAACTATCGCTTCATTTGGTATAGCACAGCAATGATTATTGTCCAATTCCACAACACAGTATATCAAAGAGTGATGCTCATCAACTCTATCCCTGTCATCTCTTAAGATATTGGATGCCCAGATATTGATAATCGTATTATGGAAGTCCAGATACGGCCTAGGGTGCACTGGGACACAACTTCTCAAGGATAGCGCTACGAAGAGCAGGCCCTATCCCGTCAACTTGTGACAGCTCGTCAACCGTAGCGAAACTGCCGTTGGTCTTGCGGTACTCCAGGATGCGTAGAGCAAGGATATCGCCAATGCCCTTGACTTGTTCAAGATCTGCAAAACGTGCCGCATTCAGGCGCTCTAAGCAACTCATCGGATCCGGATCGGGCTCGGATGCGGCTGGTGGTCTCGCTAGATCCCACAGGTACTCGAACTCTAGTTGAAAGGATTCGGCAACTGCTCTATTTGTGACTACCATGGCATTTTCCCAATTTCTCTCGTATGCTCTCTGTGACCAGTTGTATGAGCCTGTCAGAACCTTCGCACCATCAACCACGATGAACTTGTGGTGTAAAATTCCCTCAGTCTCGAGATATTCAATCTTCAAGCCCGTCCCCTTGAATTGGCTGAACTGGGTATCATTCTTATGTGTTGTGATGACGCGAACAGAGACATCAGCAGATACGGAAGCTAGTGCCTCGAGCAGCTCAGTATCTCCCGCTTCCATTTGAACCGCAAGAACTTCTTGTCGCGCATTCGAAATGAGACTGAAAATCTCATTGCGAACTGGGAAAGCCTCACTGCTTCCCGGTCTCTCGAAGAACGCTTGTGGAACGGGACTTCTCCCCCACAGATAGTAGCCTCCTCCTACGCCCACACCGACCAGTACCAACGCGAGAACAACTCGCAGCAAGACGGACCACTTCTTATTCGTGCTCATCCCTAGCCTCCTTTGCGGCAGAGCCGCAACAAGCATTCCTTTGCCGCCAGGACACTCGTCAAGCTGGCAACACGAATCTCAATGGATCGCAGGACAAGACAGGTGTCCGTCCCTGGCTCCCGATGACATCAAGAGACAAGAGTTGAACATTCCTCTTGAATTGTCAAGTCACACTAGGTGTCACCTCCCGGAGTTCGTAGTCTCTTTCGTTCTTGACCATTGACCAGATCACGCGGACGAGGTGCCGACCGAGAGCACGGACCGCTTGGTTGTGAGTCTTGCCCTCTGCTCGTTTCTTGTCGTAATACGCCCTGGACTGAGGAACACAACGGATGTGATGTGCTACCGCTGTCATCATCGCTGCCTTGGCCCGGTGGTTGACTGATCGTGGACGTTTGCTGCCGTGATGTTGTCCTGAATCTCTGGAAAGAGGACTCATCCCTACGTAGAGGGCAAGACTTCTTTCACCGGCAAAGCGCTCCGTGGTGCCAATCTCACCAGCGAGTTCAGCAATACAGGTCTTGCCAAAGCCTTGTACGGAACCGATCCGGCAAGCAAGCTCCGACTGATCGGCTAATTCAGCCATTGCTTCATCCAATGCGTGGATCTGCTTGCGAAGCTCAAGGAGCCGCTTGGCGTCTTGTATGATCATCGGTCCTACATACTCCACCTCAGTTGAGAAGCTTGCCTTTCTCTGCCATTCTTGGATGATGCGAGCGTATTTCTGCCCGACACTCGGGATCGCAAGCAGAGTGGTGTGCCGCAAGCGAGCCAACTGTGTCAGTTCGGCACGGTACGTGAGAAACCGAAGGAACTTAAGATTGCTCACGTTGTTAGTGATGGCAAGTAGTTCTGGACAGACGGCTTGCATATCGGACTGCAGCCGGTTGGCTACACGAACCTTGTCATTCACCAACTGGCGGCGACGACGACTAAGACGCTTCAATTTGTCGTTGACCAATGGAGCTGCTACCACCTTCTGGAGTGCATCCTTAGCCAACGGCAAGTGGTCTTTGAGGTGAAACAGCTCAAGGATCTTCCGTGCGTCAATCGCATCTGTCTTTGCCGCTCCGGGAAACACTTCCTTGAATCGGGCCAGTTTCAGGTTGTTCACGTTGTACAAGATATACCCATGCTCTTGGATTAGTCGATCCAAGGGACGTGCATACCCATTGAACCCCTCCATGGCTACTGCCACTGGCAGGTCTAACTCCTGCTTGTGGTGATCAATCCGGCGGAAGAAATCACGAAAGCCGGCATTTGTGTGGGAGATGTCGAACTCCTCCAGGATTGAGCCTCTAGGATCTGCAATACCTACGCGGTGAGCTTTGCAACCAACATCAATACCGACACGAATCTGGGGGTCCATCACTGTAACCTCCTTGGAGAGTGATGAAAGCTCATCCAGTTGTTCTCGTCTACTGCGCAGAGCGACCATCCTTACGGATGCGCATCATTCCAACAGACACACTGGATGAAGAAGATGACGGGGGCGGCAGTTCAAAGCCGAGCAGTACCTTTGCAGGCCTGCGGACCCCGTGAGCCACACCCCCGTCAAGTAGACATTCTACTTGACAACAGTGGGCCCGTCATCTGTAAAATACAATGGTAGACCCCATATCCGTTTTACTTGATCAAGGTCTCATCATCATCGGCACAAAGTCCGATTGTAAACCCCGGGATTTGCGTTGTTTCCTAGATGCGCGTGAACTCAGTGCCGTTGCACTTCGGGCAAGGAGGTAACTTATCTGTTGCATCATCAAGGGTCACTGTCGTGCCGCAGTTGTTGCACTTATAGGTACCCTTGCCGGGTTTCTCACCTGTCGTTGGCATTCTCTCACCTCCTTGCTCTGCTCTCTTGCTTCCGCGTCCATGATAAGCGCATAATACACCTGGTGGTAATCTATGTCCAGCGCCGAGGAATTAATCATTGAGCATCCTTTGAGGGGATAACCCTAAGAGCGGAAGCCACAGATCGAATAGCTATTGTGTCCCCGAGTTTCGTATTTCAAGCTGCTCGTTGAGGAATCATGGTATGCATCCCCGGAATTCCTAATACCTACGTTTGCATAGCCTCAGCAAGGAACCGTGCCAGGCGTTCTCTGTTTGCAGTCAAACTTGAGAACTGTCTCTCACACACGTCAGTAAAACGTGCCAGAACCTTACGTCCAATTTGCTCCTGATCTTCGAAAATACCAAGTGACCGCAAGGGTAGTCCCCATTTCTCGTATTGAAGGATTGAGATGGTTGCAACCATCGTCTTAGAGTCACTAGGCAAAGCAAAAACGAACAATGGTCGCTTCGTGCCATTCACGCGGCAATCCACAGGATACATGCCTTGTGGATCATGTTCTGATTGCTGCCAATTGAACTTGCGTCGCTTCTCAGGTACGGTCTCGACCATGAAGGAGCGGAAATCCTCCATGAACGTTGACCGCACACGCTCCCGGGTAAGGAATGTAACATCGCTGATCTTCAACACCGCCTGAACGAAGGAATAGAGCACATGCCCATACTCGCGGTCCCTAATTGGTGCCACAAGCTCTCCTTCCCGATCCTGTACACTGAAAGCAGACAGAGCGTCAGTGATGATCTTCTGACGCGTTCCTCGCTGGAGATCGCTCTCGGAGATGGAATACGTCAGATGCATGAGCGTATGGCCTTCGTCGGACAAGATCCAACTGTTCTGTTCCCGTTTGAGAACCATCGCGAGGTGGTCACCATCGTCGAACACGAAGGGGGTGAAGACGCGATACCGATCGACGCCTTCAGGGCGAAGAGACACGCTCTCGCAAACCTTCTCTCGGAAATCCCTCTCGATGTCACCGATGACCATGCCTAACTCTCCTCGAACAGAATGAGCTGCTCTCCTTCAGGTAGTATAAACCTACAGTCCTGAAACATGCACTCAATTGCACCGGCAAGATCAGCAAACCGCTTTGTTGGCTCTGCATAGCTGTCCTCGTCCCAGCCTGCTTCTTGATATCGTTCTGTTGCCTGATGAATGTGAAAGCTATAGAACCTGTCTGACCCCTCGAGGCGATTAGAATGCTGATGCGTTCTGCTATTGTAGCGGCGAAGCCGAAAGATACGATTTGTGCCAGGGACAGTCACACTGAGGATGGCCGAGAAATTTAACGGATCAATCGAGCTTTGCCGCAATATGATATGAAACTCGTGCGCTTCCACGCCCTGAATAGTCAATTCTTGTTCGCGGTGGCCGCGCTTCTGGCGAAGGCTTAAGCGCTTTCTGTAATCGTGCGGCAGGGGCTTCGCTTCTAGAGTCAGCGCCCGGATTTGATCATCTGTGAATACGATGCTCACTACTTTACCTCCTCGACAATGCAAATTCCCTCGTTTGCAAGGTCGTACAATTCGTAGACGAGTTGTACGATGACTTCCCGTGGAGCTGCCATCGTTACGTTGCCTGCCGAAATTCTTTCCACATCATAGTTAGTAGTTTATAACGCTTCACATTCCCGTACAAGCACGCGTGCGGCAGAAGTACTGAGCAATTGTGGTCGCAGGAGCTCCTTGTTCTTGTAGGCTGTTGACCTACGATTGTTGGCGAAATGCCAACAAAGAGACTGATTGATGCCGTGTCTCCGAAAGGCCAAAGCACTGTTCTGTCGGGATTTGCCAATCCGAGGAATGCGGGCCCACACCTTCGTGAGATTGCTCTCAGAACGCACCTTGAACCAAAGATGATGGTCGACAAGAGCTACAGTGATTGATAATTCCTTCGGGAAATCGAGCCCACCCTCTTGCCCTTGACAGCGGCGGCGATTTGTCGTACATTCATTCCACGATGAATTCAGAATGCACTTTCAAGGCTTGTACCCGTAGACGGACGGTGGCTGGGTAAGTACCCCGCACCGTAACCTTAGCTCTTTCTGAAGACATCTTTGGTAATACGGTCGGGCTTCCCCGGCCGATTTCTTTTGTAACCACACAAACTTCGTTTCATCAAATTATCAAAGATTTCTAGAAGGAGAATACGTATGAAAGATGTTAAGAAAGTTGTTCTAGCTTATTCGGGTGGACTCGATACATCGATAATCGTTACCTGGCTCAAGGAAACCTACGGGTGTGAGGTGATTACGTTCACCGCTGCCCTCGGCCAGGACGCAAGTGAGCTTAATGGGTTGGAAGAGAAGGCGATCGCCACTGGGGCGAGCAAGGCGTATGTCATGGACCTAACCGAGGAGTTCCTCACCGACTATGTCTTCCCGACCCTCAAGGCCGGTGCGGTCTACGAAGGGAAGTATCTTCTTGGCACATCGTTTGCACGCCCGTTGATCGGGAAGTACATGGTGGAGATAGCCGAGAAGGAAGGGGCCGACGCGGTTGCGCACGGCTGCACCGGAAAGGGAAACGATCAGGTCCGCTTCGAGCTGGCGTTTCAAGCGCTCAATCCACACCTTGAAGTGATCGCCCCGTGGCGCGACGAGAAGTGGACGATCACCTCGCGAGAGGATGCCTTGGACTATGCCCACGCCCACGGGATTCCCGTGGCGATGACAAAGGACTCGTTGTACAGCCGCGATGGGAACATCTGGCACATCAGCCACGAGGGCGGGATCCTTGAGGACACGTGGAACGAGCCAGATGAGGGGATGTTCCAGCTATCCCTCTCCCCGGAGGAGGCTCCCGACTCTCCTCTGTACCTTGAGATCGATTTTCAAGCGGGTGTACCGGTAGGAATCGACGGAAATTCAATGGGCCCAGTCGAGCTCCTCACGTACCTCAACACCGTTGGTGGCGCACACGGAGTTGGACGAATCGATATCGTGGAGAATCGACTAGTGGGGATGAAATCGCGCGGGGTGTACGAGACACCGGGAGGCACCATCCTCTACGCAGCTCACCAAGCGCTGGAGAGTATCTGCCTGGACAAGGAGACCGCACACTACAAAGAACTAGTGGCAGCAAAGTACGCCGATTTGGTCTACAACGGCCAGTGGTTCACCCCACTGCACGAGGCGCTGGATGCGTTCGTCGACAAGACTCAGGACACGGTGACCGGTACCGTGAAGGTGAAGCTGTACAAGGGGAGCTGCACCGTGGTCGGGCGTAAGTCGCCGTACAGTCTGTACCAGGAGGAGTTTGCTACGTTTGGTTCCGATAATGTTTACGACCAGGCCGATGCGACCGGGTTCATTCACTTATTTGGCCTTCCGCTCAAGGTTAAGGCGCTTATCGATATGGAGCAAAGTGTCGGCGAGCCCGTGACTGTGGAGGCGAAATGACGCTGTGGGGAGGCAGATTCAGTGGCGAGCCGAGCGTGGCGATGCGTCAACTGAATGACTCGTTTCGCTTTGATCAGCGGTTGTACCAAGCTGACATCCGGGGAAGCGCCGCCTACGCGGCGGCGCTTCAGAAGGCGGGAGTGATTGAAGCGGATGAGCGCGCCCTGCTCATCGAGGGGTTGAACCGGGTACTTGCTGAGTTCGCGGATGGTGTGTTTCAGGAGACACCCGGGGATGAAGACATCCACACCGCGGTCGAGCGGCGGTTGGAGGAGCTTGTGGGACCAGTGGCGGGAAAGCTACACACCGGCCGCTCCCGCAACGACCAGGTAGCAACCGACCTTCGCCTCTACCTTCTGGATGAGATCGCGGTGTTGGGTAGACAGCTTAAGGATCTGGAAGCAGAGATTGTAGAAAAGGCGGAGGAGGAGATCGACGTGATCATGCCTGGGTACACGCACATGCAGCACGCGCAGCCAATCCTGTTCAGCCATTGGATCCTCTCCTACTTCTGGAAACTTGAGCGCGATCTCGAACGCCTGTCTGGCGTAGCAGTCGGTGCCTCTGTTTTGCCATTGGGATCGGGGGCGATCGCTGGGAACTCATTCGGGATCGATCGAGAGTGGTTGGCTGGTGAACTTGGATTCTGTAAGGTGAGCGAGAACAGCGTAGATGCAGTGAACGATCGGGACTATGTCGTTGAGTTTCTCGCCTGGGCCGCACTGGTGCAGGTCCACTTGAGCCAGCTAGCAGAGGACCTCATTCTGTGGTCGACCCGCGAGTTCGGGTTCGTTGAGCTGGACGACGCCTACTCCACCGGGTCCAGCCTGATGCCGCAGAAGAAGAACCCGGATGCGCTTGAGCTAATGCGCGGCAAGAGTGGGCGAATGGCAGGACACCTGCTTGGACTACTGATGGCGCTTAAAGGCCTTCCTTCCACTTACAACAAGGATCTGCAGGAAGATAAGGAGGCCCTGTTTGATGCAATCGACACATTGAAGGCGGAGCTTCCGGTTGCCTTCGGAGTAATCAGCACGCTGAAACTGCACAAAGAAGCGATCTTTGCCGCCCTGGACGACGGGATGCTCGCCACGGACATCGCTGACTACCTGGTGGGTAAGGGAGTCCCGTTCCGGCGGAGTCACCATTTGGTCGGCGAGGCGGTGAAGCGGGCTGAGGAGCAGAATTGCTCGCTAAAGGAGCTTTCCCTCTCCGAGTACAAGCGGATCGACCCGGCGTTCTCCGGTGACGTGTACGCAGTCTTCGACTTTGGGCGCTCGGTTGCTGCCCACTCCGGACGCGGAGGTACTGCCCCATCTGCAGTACATGTACAAATAGAGAAGGCCAAGAAGTCACTCCAGGAGAGCTTTCGCCCTTAGTGTGAGAGATTTGTCATCCACGGTTGTGTCTATCTCGACGCTTGAAGATTGACTTATCGACCAGCGTGGATGTCCAGTTTTCCTCCGGCGTGGTAGGCTTCGTCAGCAGCCACGTGGTGGTCAGGGTTTCCTCCCCATCGGCCACCTGCAGCTGGCCGACGAACGCTGATACCAAGTGGCCTCCGGATTCAACAGCATGACTGTCCAAAGAACGCCAGTTGATTACAAAGGCGAACGTCTGACTCCCAGTCTCCGGCTCTGGGTCCGCCAATCCCACTACGCGGTACGTTCCAGTATCGCCGGTGTGTGAACTGTACATCCCCTCGATGTGCCCATCTTCTACAGTGATCTCCATGATCGAGCCGTGCTCGTTTTCCCACGTTCCTGCAAGTTGCATCGTACTTCCTCCCTATTCTTTCCTGCTTCGATCATCTTTCCCGATCATCTTATCGGAATCATCGCCTCCCCGCTTAGGCCTTCATCCGTGCAGCTCTTGACAGTTGAGCCAGCGCTCGCCTACCGGATCAACCGTTGTTGATTGATCCAGTGCGTGCCGCAGTTGACATCCAACTGAGCAGTGATCCCAGGACGAGCACGCCACACCCTATCCACAGATTCGCCGTTGGCGTTACATGCAGGTAAAGGCTGGCTACCACGGTGGAGAAGAACGGCGTTAGGTAGGAGGCGGCAGTTACTAATGCAAAGTCTCCCCTGCGCATGGAAGTGTCCCACGACCAGTAGGCGACGTAGGTCACCGTCCCGAGAAATCCCTTTTCATGAATGAAGAATCCATGCACTACAACGTGCATGGAAGAGGGTCTCGGACCACCAAGTGCAGGTGGATCCATCGCAGATCGCTACGGACAGATCAAGACACAAAAGGTAGAACACCCACTTCCAAGGATTGTGGATGAGTTTGGGTTTGTCCCGTTTGACCGTGCTGGGGGAGAGCTGTTGTTCAACCTGCTCTCGGAACGTCATGAGCGCAAGTTGACCATCGTTACCACTAACCTCGCCTTCTCAGAGTGGGTGCAAGTGTTGGGTGATGAGAAGCTGACCACAGCTCTGTTGGACCGGCTTGCTTACCGAGCGCGCATTCTGACGACCAAGGGACCGTCGTACCGCATGAGCCAAAGGAGGAAGGAGGAGTGACTGTGGCGCTTAAACGGGCGAAGGTGCACGAGGAAGTGTGCCTCATGGTACAGTGTGGACAGCCAAGGAGTGGGTCAAGAACTAAACGGTGAAAGGGTCAATTTCCAAGCGTTGCCAACACCTACCGCATCATTTATGAGGTTCAAGATGATGCCTGGGTCGTCGTTGTGGTCAAGGTTGGTCAGCGAGGGAACGTTTACCGACACTGACTGAGATGACTTGGGGCGGACTGAGATTTCACGGAATCCTATTCCTATATTTCTACAACGAATCCGGGAGAGCAGCGCGAGACTGAATGCACGAAACAAGACTCTCAAGCTTCCCAAGCTCGTCAAGTGAACATTCTGCTTGACGAAACGCTAAGCTCACTCCGTAAAATAGGTCCAATTACGGTATTTCACAGGGCCAATCACGTGCAAAGTGCAATGGTAGATTGCACTTGACGCATATGTTCTCCCTCATAACTGCGATCGTCTTATCGCTCACATCACGGTCGGACAGTTTGCCCACGCCATTCCTGTCCTCTTGAATATTTCTTTCGTTCATTCTCACTTAACAATCTAAAGTGCAAGCGGACAGATTTAGGTGTTATTTCTATCAATTGGTCGTCCGTAACAAGTTCAATTGCCTTTTCAAGGCTGATTCTTACAGGCGGTTTAATTACAACCGTTTTGTCCGCAGCGGCAGCACGCATATTTGTCAGATTCTTCTTTTTACAAACGTTTATATCCATGTCATGAGCGAGGGGTGTAAAGCCCACCACCTGTCCGCCGTAAACACTCTCACCTGGAGCTACATAAAATTCACCTCGCTTGGAGAGATTGTTCAAAGCATATGCAGTAACTTTCCCAGTCTCAAAAGCAGAGAGGGAATTAAACTTTTTTGCTTTTATATCACCTCTATGTTCGCCATATTCCTTGAACGTGAATGCTATAACACCCTCCCCATGTGTATCAGTTAAAAACTGTTGGTGATATCCGAGCGATCCTCTTGTAGGAACGGTTCCTGATATTCTCGATAAATTGTTTGAGAGCTGGTCGATACTATCTATAGATGCTCTTCTTTGAGATAGCTTTTCAATGACCGTTCCCACATAAATCGGAGCTACTTCAGCCGTAAAGCTGAGTATGGGCTCAAACCTCTTGCCGCTTTCATATTTGAAGATGACCTTAGGAGCAGAAACAGAAAATTCGTAGCCCTCCCTCCTCATCTCCTCCATAATAATAGCAAGCTGCAGCTCTCCTCGCGCAACAATCTCAAACTTGCCTGTCCCCGCTTCCCTATATATGATACTAACGTTAGATCGCGATTCTTTTATAAGCCGTTCTTTTAGCTTGCTCACGGTAACATATTTACCCTCTTTGCCTGCAAAAGGGCTATCATTTACGGAAAAAATAGCCGACATTGTAGGTTCATCAATATGGAGAGGTGGAAGTGGAGCGGGATGCTCCTTGTCTGTCAAGGTTACGCCAACATCAATATTGCTGATTCCGCTGACCGCTATTATGTCGCCAGAGCTTGCATAGTCGATAGGAACTCTTCTATTGCCCGTAAAGCCATAGAGTTTCATTATCTTGGCATTTTCGTTCTTGCCGTCGGGATAAACTGTAAGAACGGCGTCGTTGGTTCTAATCTCGCCATTGACGACTCTTCCAATGCCAAGTCTTCCAAGATAGTCGTCGTAATCTATAAGGCTTACCTGCACTTGGAGTGGCTTGTCGCTGCTGCCCTTGGGATCATTGACATACTTAAGAATGGCTTTGAAGAATGGTGTAAAATCCTTTTTTTCATCAGACAATTCTTTTATAGCATAACCTTGTTTGGCCGATGCGTAAAGCAGCGGAAAATCGAGCTGTTTCGCGTTTGCTCCTAGGTTGTAGAAAAGATCGAACACTTGCCCAGCAACAGTGTCGGGTGTCGCATCCTTTCTATCAATTTTGTTGATAACCACAATAGGGCAAAACCCATATTCTAAGACTTTCGACAGCAGGAACTTTGTCTGCGGCATTGGCCCCTCGGCCGCATCGACAAGGAGAAAAACACCGTCAACCATATTCATTATGCGCTCAACTTCTCCGCCAAAATCAGCATGCCCAGGTGTGTCAACTATATTGATCTTATAATCTTTATATGAAACGGACGCAACCTTTGACAGTATGGTCATGCCCTTTTCCTTCTCAAGATCGTTGCTGTCAAGAAGCCTATCGCTTGTATCTCTAAGCGTACCCGAAAACCTCAATAAGCAGTCAACAAGCGTTGTCTTGCCATGATCGACATGACTAATAATGGCAATATTCTTTACTTTCAATGACATCCTCCTACAACATAAAACTTACAGGCTTCTTTTAAATTATTAACAGGGAAATACTGAAGTTTGATAGCTTATTGCTGCACAGCATCTTCAGAAAGTTTAATCATTTTCCCGCTTTTTATCAAAGTGTGCTCTTGAGACTTCGGGGTTCACGACCATGTTCTAAAGGTGACGGGCATGTTTCGTAGTCTAATTCGTCTCACAACAACGGTCAACCAGATAGCCGACTGTTATCAAGACAGCCGGTGTGTCAGAATTCGGGAGCCTCTTTGTTCCTGGTATTCACTGTTTGGGTGCACAACGATCTCTTGACCGCAAATTATGGAAGGCTCTTCTCTCGCCTGCTAGCCATGCTCGCTCAAGCCGCAAAGAAAGCATCAGTTCCCAGCGGTCAGCAATCAACAATCAGCTCAAGGCGCACGATTTCCTTGCCCGCCTCGTTACTCTTCACTCATTACGCGTCACTGTGTTCTCCGCGCCCTGTCTGTCAGAACGCGGCGACAGACAAACCTCTGCGCCTTGGCGAGAGGATGCTCTTCTCTCATCACTCGTTGCCAGAGGCATCCCGCAGTGCCCCAATCGAAGCCCAACTGATCAAAGATCCCACCACGAGCACGCCACACCCTATCCACAGATTCGCCGTTGGCGTTACATGCAGGTAAAGGCTGGCTACCACGGTGGAGAAGAACGGTGTCAGGTAAGAAGCAGCAGTAACCAGGGTGAAGTTTCCCCTGCGCATGGAAGTGTCCCACGACCAGTAGGCCGACGTAAGTCACCGTTCCGAGGAATCCCACTTCAAGAAACGATCTCACGCTCTACGCATGCCCGCTCTCGGTAGGAAGTGCGATGACGATGAGAATGACGGCCGTGATCGGCAGGAATAGGTCGACCATCCCCTGTCTCTTATCGCCTGCCCAACGCCGGGTGAGGTTGGAGTATACGGCCCACGAGACGGCAGCGATCAATCCCAAAGCGTAGGCAACCGGATTGGCCGACAGGTTTCCCAGAATAGACTGCCACGAGACATGCGTCCCCTGCGTCAACACCAGGAAGATACCGACCAAGGCAAGGATCGTTCCAGGGATGAGGAGCAGGTTCGCTCTTCTCTTGAGGATGACGAGCGAAAGGAGGATCGTCAGCGTTGGCCACAGGTAGTTTACGAGTCCAACTTCGAGTACCTGCTGGTGATTACTGGCGTAGCCAATCGCCAGGAAGAGTGCAATCATGTAGATCAGAAACGGTATACCACACACAATGAGGTACTTGAGCGGAATTTGGCGGATCTGTTGTTGCCTCTTTCCTGAGCGCAATAGCTGGACGAGAGCGATCGCCCCGCTTACGGTGTAGATGCCTGCTGCCGCGGTCATCGGACCGAGTTGTTCTGAGATGCTGCGCGCAAGGGCCACTGTTGTGCTCCATAAAACGATTGCGATGAAGCCACTGATCGTTCCTAAGCGAGTTTCTCTGGTCAAAGCGTCTACCTCGATCGGAAGCCTCCTACGTGAACCTGTCGTCCGATTTCTCCTTTCGCACTCGACCACGCGCCTGCTCAAGCCAGCCAAAGCGCGTCACCTGATGATAATCAAAATCGGGCACATAGGGTTTGATGTCGAGGAGTGGCGTGCCATCGAGGATGTCGATGTTCTCAACGTGAAGGGTCGAGTCATCGATTCTGACCAATCTAACCACCGACAGCCCGATCGGGTTCGGGCGCCGTGGGGCGCGTGTGGCGAAAACGCCGTGCTGGACTCTATCCATAAACGGGGCAACGTGGAGATCGAACCCGGAACTTCGATGGAAGTGGTAGATCAGGATGACATGCGAGAACCCGTCGAGGTCCTTCAGGCCCGGAACAAACTTGCTGAACACCTCAACCGTGCCCGTGATCCCTTCTGCCCCGGCGGGTTGTATTGGCATGCCTTCCGTTGATTGAAACGGGCTGTGGATCACGCCTATCGGCTCATATTCGATCTTCATGAAGGCTCCTCGGCACGGTCGATCCTCACGCTGCACAGTCTACGCTGACCTTGTTAGCCGCTCCAGAAGAATGTCCTCCACATTCCTTCGTGAATCCAATACAGACAGAACGAACACATTCAGTCCAACAATTCTATACATGATTCGCCAAGGAGAAACGACCAATTCACGATACTGCAGAATCCCTTGCTCCTGCAATTCTGGTACGATACGACCACGCTCGGGGAGATGACAGAGCTGCAATGAGGCTTGCTTGATTTTGCGCAGTATTCTTATTGCACTCACGGGGCTGTCATTGGCTACGAACATCATAATGCCAGCCAAATCATCCTCGGCAGCCGTAGCCCAAGTTACCTCGTACTTCTCGCTCATTTGTCCGTCAGCGACTTTCCTATCCGCTCAAAGACGTCTTTCTGAGGCCTAGATCGGCCGTTCTTGATATCTTCTTCGCCCTGCGAGAGAAGCTTTAGGATTCCTATGGCATTTCGCATGTTGTCATAACTCTTTGGATCCTGCAGGACTGCTCTTGGTTCCCCGTTCTGCGTAATGACTACAGGGCGACCGGTCTCATTGATCTGTTTCAGAAGATCAGCGGCCTTTGACTTGAGATATGTCACCGACTTGATATCTGTCGAAATGTTCATGATTGCCCTCCTCTCAGCCCTTTTATGGTATCAAATTCAGACCGTAAGTCAAGTCCAACATCTCGATGTGCCAGGAGGTCGATAATTATGGCATGGATCCAACAGAATACTCGACGGGACGAGGGGCCTTCTCGTAGCCACTCAAGACAGTCCGTCTATCTGTCGGCTCTCACGCTTAGTATTCTATAGTGGGAATAGAGTGACAAGACACAAGTGAGACGGCAAGCGTGATTGTGGACCACTTGCCGCCTTAGAATCGTGCGGTTCTTCTCTATTTTCCCGGACACTGACGGACGATCGCTTTGTCGATGCCCTTGTTCCCGTAGGCTTTGTCGAAGTGAGCAGCGAATTCACGGGCGAGCTTTGCAGCGCGCGCGTCGTAGGCGGCCTTGTCCTGCCACGTGTTCCTCGGGTTGAGGATCTCTGATGGGACATCGGGGCAGATTTGTGGGACGAGAACGTGAAAAACCTCGTTTTCATCGTACTGCACATCAGCAAGCTCGCCAGTCAGCGCAGCATGGACCATCGCGCGCGTAAGGTTGATGTCCATCCGCTTTGCCACTCCGTACGGACCGCCGGACCAGCCAGTATTCACGAGGTAGACGGTTGTTCCGTGCTCTTCCATCTTTTCTCCCAGCATGCGCGCGTACACATCCGGGTTGCGTGGCATGAACGGCTCCCCGAAGAAGCGGGAGAAAACCGTCTTTGGTTCGACGATTCCAGTCTCCGTCCCAGCGAGCTTGCTTGTGTAGCCCATCAGGAACCAGAGCATCGCCTGCTCCTTGGTCAGTTTGGAGACTGGCGGGATAACTCCGTTGGCATCGGCGGTGAGAAAGAGGATCGTCTTTGGGTGTCCTGCGGTGGATAAATCCTTGATGTTTGATAAGTAGTACAGCGGGTAGGACGCGCGCGAGTTGGGAGTGAGACGATCGTCGTACAGATCAAACTCCCCATTGGGATAGAACATCGCGTTCTCCACGATCGATCCGTGCTTGCGATAGTCATCCTTGTGCATTACCGCGTGGTAGATCTCGGGTTCCTTCTGCGGGTCCAGGTCGATTAGCTTGGCGTAGCAGCCGTTCTCGAAGTTGGCGATACCGTCATCGCTCCAGCCATGCTCATCATCACCCAGCAGGGCGCGGCGGGGATCGGCGGAGAGGGTGGTCTTTCCTGTTCCGGAAAGCCCTAGAAGAAGCGCGGAATCTCCATCCTTTCCCTCGTTTGCCGAGCAGTGCAATGGAAGGATTCCCTCTCCGGGGAGCAGGTAGTTCATCACGGTGAACATCAGCTTCTTCACCGAGCCTCCGTAGGCCGAGCCGTAGACGACGCCGATCCTCCGATCGAAGTCCATCCCGATGACCATCGTCGATGTCCCCCCGATGCGCGGGTCAATGCGCAGGCGGCCTTCATACTTTTTGGGATCAAGCTTGTCGTAGGGGAGAACCAGCATGGTGAATGGGCGATCGGCAAAGACACTCTTTGCGATGTCGGCTGGAATGGGTCGGAACATGTTATCGGTGAACAGAGCGCTGAGCGACTGATCGCTGATCGTCTTAACAGTTAGGGCGTAGGAGGAATCAGCCCCAAGAACACGGTCGGTGATGTAGAGCCTATCCTTGCCATTGAGCGTGGCGAACGCATCCTCGATAACCATGTCGAACGTCTCTTCGTCTATCGGGATGTTGTTTGGCGAATCCCAGTCTATGTCGGCTTCGCTCTCCGCACGGCGAACGGTTAGCGTGTCGAGCGGACTGCGTCCGGTAGATTCCACTGGTGTCCATGTGGCGAGCGCCCCGCAAGCGCTTACCAAGGCTTCTTTGTTCTTGACCGCATCTTCGATTAGTGATTGTCGGATTGGGTTGTTGACAACGTTGTTCCCAGTAAGTAACGCCTGCAAGCTGTGATCAAAGTCCATCACTTTCTCACCCTCGCCTGATTTGCTCCGTTCATTTGCATGATGACGGGCGGTGCATCATAACGCATAGGAAGCTGCAATTCACACTGGCAACTCAAAGGAACAACTTCAGCACCCAAACGATCAGCATGTGATGCGACGAGAAGGTTGACGGTGAATCCTACCCAGGCAGGGGTTGCTAAGACAAAGAGGGCGGAATCCATCAGATAGGCTACTTCTCGAATCTGAAGTCACCTTCACCGAACAACTTGAGGCATGCATCCACGGCATTGGCGTCGTACTTTGACCTCCTATTCATCGAGATTTCGTCCAGTGCGTTGTCAATCCCAAGTGCAGGCCTATATGGCAGGTTCGAGAACATTGCCTCAACCACGTCAGCCACGGCGATGACGCGCGCTTCAAGCAGTATGTCGTCCCCCTTCAGTCCGTTCGGGTGCCCCGACCCATCAGGCCGCTCGTTGTGCTGAAGAACGATCTGCGCAACGGGCCACTGGAAGCGGATACGTTTCAGAAGGTCGTAGGAAACTTGAGGATAGCTCTGTATCAAGTTGAACTCAACCTCCATCAGGCGAGTGAGCTTGCTCAAGATTTATGCTGTAATTGCTATCTTCCTCAACAAACGTGCCTAGACTGGTACGTATGCTTTGCTCATCATCGACAGTCAGTACACGTGCCATAGACTCACCTGCTTAGCCAAGCTACACTGCCTCTTCTTGATTCTTTCTGTGGCTCTAGCCATTGTTGATCCGAAGATCCATGTGGAACCGCGTATATTCCCCCGGCTTACTCTCCACCGTCAACTCCCCATGATGCTCCTTTATGATGCCGTAGCTTACGGATAGGCCCAACCCGGTTCCTTCATCTCTTGGCTTGGTCGTGAAGAAGGGGTCGAAGATTCGTGGCGCTACGTCTTCTGGGATTTCAGCTCCATGATCCTCGATCGTTGTCCTGATCCAATCTTCTCCGTCCTTCTCGAACGTACGCGCTGTGATGCGAATGATCTTGTCTTCGTCGTATTCTGGATATCGCACATTGAGGGCATAGTGGGCGTTGGTGAGAAGATTGATGATGACTTGCTCGATCTGTTGGCTGCGGCACTTCACCTGAGGCAGATCCTCAGGGACACTTTGCTCTACAGTGATCTGATCCTTCCGCAAGGTCGACCCAACCAGAGAAAGCGAGTTGTCAATGATGTCTTTCAGAGCAGCTGGGCTGTGGGTCTCTTTGTCTTGGCGAGAGAACGAGAGGAGGTTGCGGACAATCTTCGCGATTCGGTCGCCTTCTTTGATGATGACCTGGGAGTACGCCTTCACGGGACTACCTTCTTCAACCTTGTCGGCAATCAGAACAGCATAGTTGATCATTCCCATCAGCGGATTATTGATCTCGTGTGCGGCGCCGCTTGCTAACGTTCCGAGCGATTCAAGTTTCTGGCTCTGTCGTAGAGAGGATTCCATTGCGAGCCTAGTCTCCTCTGCCCGAACGCGCTCGCTGACGTCCCGAGCGATACCTAATACGCGCTTCTGAGTCCCTCCTTCTACGATTGGGGACATCATCAACTCCACGGGGATCGCCTGCCCCTCTTTGCCACGCAGAGACAACTCCTGCATGCCTCCCCCCGTCCGCATACGCAAGAGTACATCAGGAGATGTTTCATCCCGTGATAATCTCAAATCAGACGCAGCCATACCTTGCAGTTCTGCCAGCGAATAGCCGACCATGCGCGTGGCGGCTGGATTCGCATCTTGGTACTTGCCCTCCAGATCGGTAATGAAGATGGCATCCTGCGAAGCCTCGAATAGATTACGGTACCGGTGCTGATTCAGCCTTGCCATGGCTCTGTAGCTTCGAGCGAAGTAGACTGCAGTTATGACAATGGATGAGAGAAAGAGAGCCACTGCAAGCGTTCGTCTAGCATCCGCAGCGCCGGATTGCAGCAACGCTGCTGCGGGGGCGAAAGCCATCTTCAAAACAGTTGTGTCTTGCAGGGTTATCGTCTCGTAGAGCAGAGTCTCCTCAGAAGGGCTCTCCCAGTTCTCGCTTTCGAAAACCAACAGGCCTTCATCAGAAAGCTGCAGCATGTAGTGGCCATCAATTTCCCGTAGAACGGGCGAGAGAAACGAAGCGATATCGATCATCGCAAACACAAATCCTTCGAGCTTCCCATCATGAACAATCGGCAACCACTGATGGACATCCGCTGGCAATCTCTCAATGCGACTGGCGCTCTTCCCTAGATGCGTTTCATTGCCCTGGATTGGCACAATCTGCCGAATGAGGAAGGCGGCATCGACCCAGGCAATGCTTCGAAATCCCTCAAAGGCTTGGATGTAGAATGCCGCATCTTCTTCCCAGTTGGCCATGCCTGTTTCATCCCGAGGGCTACCTCTAGATGCTAGTCTCGTGAGCGCTTGGGACATTTTGTTGTATCGAGTTTCGGTTTCTCTCGCGTAGGATCTCGCCTTTGATTCTGCAGTTGCCCAGATCTGAGTTAGGTTTTTTGATTCCTGAAGCTTCCATAGGTGAAGCGAAAGAGCAATCAGGCAAATGCTGAGCAACGTCAAGATGGCGACATTCAACAAGAGGCCTCTTTGCGATTGATTGATCCCTAGCTTGAGCCGCACCATCAGGAGAGCACCGCTCCACGCAAGAGAGTATCGCCATTGGCCGCGAAGTGCGTCAGAACCTTTCTCGCACACAATCGCTCCGACTTCTTGATGTCCCTACTCATCTTGTTCTTCCCAAGCAGCGTTCCATATTGCCTCCAACGTTAGATATCCTCTTTGCTCCAGCCCATGGATGTAGTTGTCCCAATCCGTATTGATGTTAAGGTGGCCTGTGATGAAGTCGTGACTGGCTTCAGCCGCATACGCTTCAATAGTTCCGCTGATCGTGCTAATTGCTTCAAGAGCGTTCGAGCTCAATCTGAGCTGCGGCGGCATCTCCGCTGTCTCTCCCTCCTCTAGCGATCTTTCCAGGAATTCGACGATTTCAGCAGGCTTCTTGTAGTCTTCAAATTCCTCGTTCTCATTCAGATCAAATAGCGTTGCGAGACCATACTCTTCTGTCATATCAGCGACTCCATCAGGATTGATCGTTGTTTGGATCTGCGGAAGGAAGGACTTCCCGTTGGGCGTTTGCTCAAACGTGATGCCGTCAACTCCCCACGTAGTTAAGGTCATACCCTCTTCAGAGTAGATTGCCCAATCAAGGAAGCGAAGAAGATCTTCGAAGTAGGGCTCGTTGACTACGCGTGATGGCACTACCACCCCTTTCCTGAATGGGTCTACGGCGGGGAGCGCTCTTATCCCCATTGTGCTCTCTGGCACGGGCAGAGGAGCCCACTCGCCGTCTGCAAAACCGCTCTCTTGAAGCGTCTCATTCCAAGAAGTGAATCCAGATGTAATCCACGATATGGTTACCAAGGCCCTACCATCTAGTATCTTGGCATAGTACTCGGCATCGCTTTGCGTGAAGATCTTTGGATCCAGAGTGCCAGCTTGATAGCAACGATTGAGAAAGCTATAGAGCTCTCTGTAGTTCTCGGTAGAGGGAGAGAATCGCCAACGGTCTTGTTCGGGATCGTAATCTCTTGTGCCAGCCCATCCTGCAGGTATTCCGTAACCTGCTCCCATCATGGCCAGTAGATGAGCGCCGCCCCAACAGGCGGTAATAGGAGTTGTATAAGGGTAGATGTTCTTCAGAAATACTAGGGAAGCGAACAGTTCCTCATACGTATCCGGAATACCTAGATCATGCGCTTCGAAGAGATCACGCCTGTAGATCCATTGTTGCACTTGGATTGGCCACTGATAGCCGGGAAGAATGTAGTATTTGCGATTCTCTAGCCGGAGTTTGTCCAACTCGCGATCCAGATCATGCTCTTCTATGTAGGCTGTGAAGTGTGGCATTAGATACTCGTAGTCACTGAACGCTAGCAACACACCACTGGCTGTATAGCTCTCGATTGTATCTGGCCAGACTTTGAGGATGATGTCCGGTATGTTCCCTGATTCGATGGCTCGGATGATTGCATGTTCATAATCTTCATCATCCCCGAGTTGAACGTCTAGGATGACATTCCGTCTCGCTGCGTATTCGTCAAGAATGAGCCAATCCTCTTGGAAAGGGGTTGCATCCCGCTCATTATACAATACAGAAAACACCAGTGGTTCTGTTGCCGAGCTGCCCTCTACGATTCCCATTGGCAGAAGTACGGACAGCAGAATAACGACTATCACAACCCTCTTCATGGTGCGCCTCCTCTTCGTTCATCGAACATGCATCAACATGCACTGCTACTGGAACCCCACCAAGAAGCTTCTGTCATACCGCCGGACCACGACATTGGAGTACGTAACCCCCTCCTAATACCCAAAGCGATAGTTCACCCGCTCGGTTTTCTCTTCTGGTTCTCGCTGTCGCTTGAAGCGTTTTTCTGTGTATCGTGAGCTACCTGCTCAGTATATCAGACCACGCGTCCAGAGTCTGTTGTGGACGCCACAAGCGTATCATGCTGAGTAGGGACAAAGAAATGGGTAATCGCTCAGACAAGGTAGCCTGGAATCTCCCTCGAAGCACCAAGAGTGGCAGCTTGTTGTTACTCGCGCGCGCTTTGACGAAGGACGAAGGTTGCCGAAAGAATTGTTAGTAGTACGAATAGAAGTATGCCAGCAAATCCGACCGGCTCCTGCCACGGGAGTAGGCCTTTGACCATCACCGCCCGCAACAGGCGATTGGAATACGTAAGTGGAATAAGGTAGGAGATGGGCCGGAGGAGCTTCGGGATCGCTTGCAGCGGCCACATCATCCCTGAAAGAAGGACCGAGGGAAGGATGACGAGCGGGAAGAACAGGATTGCCTGTGATTCCGTCTGCGCAAGCGCTGAGAGGAGGGCTCCTAGACCTACATTCCCGATAGCGAACAAGATCACACAGGCAAACGCCCAGAAGATTGATCCATTGATCACAATGCTGAAGACAACCTTTCCGATAGAGAGGACAAGGAGTGACTGACCAAGGGCGATCAGTCCAAACGCGGCAATGTATCCGAGGATGAATTCGGCTCTTCGCACCGGGGAAACCCAGATGCGCGCGAATGTGCCATCTACCTTTTCCCGTACCACAGAGAGGAGCGTGAGAATCGTGCACACAATGGCCACAACCATCCCCATGATCGCCGGGGCAAAGCTGTCGATGAAGCGCACCGTCACTCCGTAGAGTTCGCGCGTTTTGATATCGATTGGGCCTCCTTCTCCCAGGTTCATCACCGCATCGGCGAGTCCCATCTGTACGGACGCGGCGATCTGCGGATCTGACTCGTCCAGAGTAAGATCGATCGTCCCCTGTGCGCTCGTTGCCACCCCCATGGCGAAGTGGGAGTAGTAGAGGCTGGTGAACTTCTTCGGAAAGCGCACGACAGCCTGATACCCTTGTTTCAGCAGGAGCTGCTCTGGTTCGGGGGCATCTGTCACGATCTGCGTAACGTTGAACGTGCTGTCGTGTTGAAGATTG
>Ga0222638_1000109_pt1 | contig 30457 bp, 21 predicted proteins | sample AntAcemetagen183_FD_181153 | JGI IMG/M metagenome (GOLD analysis project Ga0222638, IMG submission 181153) | Saline water microbial communities from Ace Lake, Antarctica - #183 | ecosystem: Environmental > Aquatic > Non-marine Saline and Alkaline > Saline | place: Antarctica: Ace Lake...
TCTTCTTGCCTTTTAATACCACAGCAATACTTTCTTTTTTTGACTTTAATCTTGTAAAAATTTGATGAAGTTTTTGATTAAAACCAACCTTAGCTATCGGTCTTATAAATTGTTGCCAACTTACCCCGCCTGAATAAAATAAATCATAAATATTTATATAGCCGACAATATCTTTATTTTTAAATACTGGATAACGAGTAAAACGATGTTTCTTAACTGTAGCAAGAATAATCTTATAAGAATCAGTATAATCAAACGCAATTATCCTTTTAGTTCTTACACAAACATCTTTAATCCTATCACTTCTAAATTCAAACACTTCTTCAATGGCTTCCTTTTCACCCTTATCAATTCCACCCTCTTTTTCTATTTCCTTAACTAACGATTTAATCTCTTCCTTGGTCACAAAAAAAGAACGGTGCCTAGCTTTCCTCACAAAAACCTTTACCAAGAATTTGCTAGCTAATTCAATGCTTTTTACTACTGGTGAAAATAATTTCTCAAAAAAACTAATTGCCCCTACAACCTTACAACTAAAATCTTCCTTAAAAAATCGACCGATATTCTTAGGTATTAGCTCAGCAAAAATTACTACCAAGGGTGTGAATATAAAAGTTATCCATAAGTTGCTTGCTTTCACATCCAAATTAATTAGAAAAAAGGTAACGAGACTAGAACTTAATACCATTGATACGTTTGTTCCAATTAAGGTAGTAGCTAAAAATCTTTCGGGATTTAAAATAAAATCATAGACTTTCTTAGCTTGTCTGTCTCCCTTATTCTGCCGATGCCGTAATTTAATTGTCGGCGAGGAAATAAAACTTATTTCACTGGCAGCAAAAAACCCCTGCAAAATGACAAAAATTAAACAACCCAATAAGTACAAGTAACTCATATTTTTAACTAGCCTTTTTATCCTTTATATCTAAAATTACACTGACAATTCTTCTAGCAGTAGCCCTCTCAATAATAAATTCTACATTCTCAAATTTTAGCTTATCACCAGGTTTAGGAATTTTCTCCATTTGGGAAAGCAAAAATCCAGCGATAGTATCCTCTTCCTCAGGAAGATTCAAATCTAATTCTAAATTCACCGTTTTAACACTTGTCTTTCCATAAACTCTATGTTTTCTTTGGTCAAGCCTCTCTATTGGTTCCTGAATGCTTTCAAACTCATCATAAATCTCACCAAATATCTCTTCAATAATATCCTCGGCAGTAATTAATCCTTCAGTCCCCCCATACTCATCTAATACAATAGCTACCCTCTCACCCATTTCTATGAATAATTTAAGAATATCATCTATCCCCTTACTCTCAGGAATAAGTATTGGTTTACGCAAAAACTCATGATAATCCCTATCGGGATCTAGAAAAATATCCTTAGCGTAGAGAATGCCGATAATATTATCTAAAGAACCCTCGAATACAGGGAATTTAGAGTGTTTTTGCTTACGCAAAATAGCTATTACGTCTTTCTGAGATAAGCTAGCATCAATCCCCTGAATATCAATACGAGCAGTTAATATTTCACTAGCCTGAGTATCTTTAAACTCTAGAACATAACTGACCATCTCCTCCTCTTGAGCTGAGATCTGGCCATCTTTTTTACTCAAAAAAAGTGCAGCTTTAAGCTCCTCATCATTTAAGCTAGACTTTTTTGGTTTACGAATAATCAGAAATAAAAAAAACTTTACTATTTTCTCAATAATAATAATAAAAGGATAAAAAACTTTAGAAAAAATATTCAGAATAGGCGAAAGTGATAAAGATATTTTCTCGGCTGCATACACTGCTATTGTTTTAGGAAAAATCTCTCCTAAGAAAAGAATAAGTGAACCACTAGCTAAAACTGCTATAAAAAAACCTTTATTGCCCCAAGCCTGAATACAAATAGCTGTAGCTAAAGAAGATAGACCGATGTTAACTAGTGAGTTGCCAAAAACAATAGCTGAAAGCAAACGAGTCGGCCGCCGCAAAAGATCCTTAACTACTCTTCCTTTGGGATACTTGTCAGCCATCCGACGCAATTTCAAATTGCTTAAAGAGAATATCGCGGTCTCAGAACCCGAGAAAAAAGCTGAAAGAATAATAAAAAATAGAAATAAAAAAATATTAATTAACATCTTTAACATTCCCTAAGTAAACATGATCTAAGCCGGCTTTTTTGCCTAAGTCTTCTGCCTTTTTTAAAGTTTCTATTGGGGTCAATTTTTGATTCAAGAAATGATAGTCAGGATGAAAACGACTTATATGCCAAGGAATATCCTTACCAACACTAGCAATGAAACCAGCTATATCAGATAATTCTGAAACCGAATCATTATAACCAGGAATGATTAAGGTAGTTATCTCTATCCAAACACCTAATTTCTTGGCAAGTTTAATTGAATCTAAAACTGGTTGCAAATGCCCCTTGCAATTTTCTACATAGAACTTTTCACGAAAGCTTTTAAGATCTATATTCGCAGCGTCTAAATAGGGACTTATGGTTTCTAAAGCTTCTCTGCTCATATAACCGTTAGTTACGAAAATATTCTTTAACCCAGCTTGTTTGGCTACCTTAGCAATATCATAAGCATACTCAAAAAAAATAGTCGGCTCAGTATAGGTATAAGAAATACTTTGGCAATGATTTTTTTTTGCTTCCTCTACTATTCTCTCTGGCATCAATTTATAAACCTCTCTTGCATTGTCTTGTCCAGATACCTGTGAAATCTGCCAATTTTGGCAAAAGCCACAGCGAAAATTACAACCAACAGTAGCTATAGAAAATGACATACTTCCTGGTAAGAAATGGTATAGAGGTTTTTTTTCAATTGGATCTACGTTAGCAGCTATTACCTGGGCATAAACTAAAGTATTTAGAACGCCTTGAATATTCTGGCGGACTCCACAAAAACCAAATTGACCTAAAGCAATCTTACAATTATGAGCACAGAGATAGCACTGGGCTTCTTTTCCTTTTGCTTTATTGTAAAACATTGCTTCTTGCATCATTTTAATAAATCATTTAGTCGACCCATTCGACTTCGCTCAGGGTCGACACTGAGTATTACCGAAGTGTCGAACTAGCTCTAGCTAATAGGTAAAGAAGGTCAGACAATCTATTTAAATAAACTAAAATAGTTTTATTGCTCAAAAGTTTTTTTCTACCTAAACTAACAATTCTTCTCTCAAGTTTTCTAGTTATAGTCCTCGATATATCTAAGACACTGGAGACTGGATTAACGCCAGGAAGTTGAAAAGATCTTATTTTTAAACCCTTTTTACTCTCTAAATCCAAGATGAACTTATCAAGACAACTAATAAAGCTACTATCTATTCTTTTTTTTAACTTCTTTAAGCTCTTTACCTCAGTTACCACCTCGGAACCTAATATAAATAAATCTTTTTGAATTGATTCGACAATACCCTTTATTCTTTTGCCTTTAATCATACTCTTAGCCAGGCCAAGATAAGAAGATAACTCATCAAGAACTCCACAGGCTTCCATTCTCACATGATCCTTACTTACTGACTTTCCTTGATACAAAAAAGTCTTACCCTTATCACCTTTTTTTGTTACTATACTCATATCTGTTTCCTCTAATCGTATGCATTAAGCAAAAATTAAACCTAAAGCCTCCTGCCTACTCTTGGCATTACTTCTAAATACACCTCTTACCACAGAAGTAGTAGTTGATGCTCCTGGTTTCTTTACTCCCCGCATAGACATACAAAGATGCTCAGCCTCAACCACCACCATAACACCTTTAGGTTTTAATTTCTTCATAATTACATCGGCAACTTCTGTAGTAAGCCGTTCTTGGACTTGAAGCCGTTTAGATAAAGTATCTACAACTCTAGCTATCTTGCTTAGCCCGGTTATCCTCTTATCAGGAAGATAGGCTACGTGAGCCTTACCAATAAAGGGAAGAAGATGATGTTCGCAAATAGAGTACAGTGGGATATTTTTTAGAAGAATAATCTCATCATGCTTCTGTTCCAGAATTACTTCAAGCTCTCTACTAGCATCCTTAAATTGTCCAGCAAGAATTTCTTCATACATCTCAGCAACCCTCTCAGGAGTTTTGGCAATATCTTTTATCTTTAAGTTAGCGCCTACTGCTTCTAAAACTAACCGAATTCCTTTCTCAATCTTTTTCTTATCCATATTTCCTCCTATTTTCCAATACAAAAATTACTAAAAATACTCTACCACGTACCACCGCGGAGGTGGTACTTTGGTTTATTCTAGTCTAACATTAAACCCTTTATAGTTGCAAGAGCTCTTTGATAGCCAATTCTATCGCCAACAAATTTCTTATAAGAATCTGGCTGGATACTTAGTAAATCTTCATACCTACAAACTATATCTTCCTTGCTCTCCTTTTTTAAATACTCTCCATAAGAAGAAAATTTCCACCCTTGAGGTTTATCAATTAAATATGCCGTGACAGGGTTAAGATGTATGTATCGTGTTAAATGAATTAATTGTTCATCAGTATCAACTAATACACTTTTAAATCTACTTTCCCACAGAGGCCCCTTTCGCCTTGTTTTAACATTAAAATATCTGGTATAACTGTTAAGAATATCATTCATAAAAGTCGAAATTCCATTTCTTTTTAATTGTTTTAAAATCAAGTGTAAGTGTGTAGGCATAAGACAATAAGCGATGATCTCTACCAGTTTTTCTTTATCTTGGAGAAAATTGTAAAAATAATCTTGCTCCTTTTTAAGCCTTTTATTCCTAATAAAAACAGAAAATTTCTTCGTTAACTTTTTCATCTGATAATACCTAATTGTTGCCAACATTCTTGCAGGATTAACATAACTATTGAATATTTTAAATCCTGCTATGCTCTTACTGAAAATATGATAAATTTCCCCTTCAACTAGTTTATCTTTCCGATACATACCACTTCCTAACCTTTTCCCAAAAGTACCACTGCGGGGGTGGTACTGGGACATAAAAAGTCGAGTCTCACTTACCGATACAAAAATTACTAAAAATACTCTTTAAAATCTCTTCTGAAAATACCTCACCGCTAAGCTTACCTAGATTATCTAAGCAGATTTTTAATTCTATATTTATAAAATCTATCGGTCGAGACTCTTTCAAAAACACCTTTATCTTATCCAGGCTTATCCCTAACTTAGCTAGAGCCTGTCTCTGGTATTGGCTCAAGAAAACAATGCTTTCGCGATCCACTCCTTGGTTATAAACCTTTTTGTAAACTGCATTCTCTAAGCTTCCTAACCCCCTACCCTTTAAACTACTCATCCTCACTATGACCCCTTCCGTCTTTGGTATTTTTTTAAGATTCAGACGTTGAGTAAGATCACTCTTATTTATTACAAAAATTACATTTTTATTTTTTACCTTTTTAATAAGAAATGAATCATCTTTGCCTAAATGCCGCGAACCATCAAGAACAAGAATAACTAAATCACACTCTGAAAAAATTTTTAAGGTCTTGTTTAAAGCCTTCTTGGCAATTAGATCTTTGGGTTCGAGAATTCCGGCAGTATCGTAAATCCGTAAAGGAACTCCCTTTATATTTATAGTCTCTTCAATAACATCACGAGTGGTACCTGAAAATCTACTAACAATAACCCTCTCCTGTTTAAGTAACCGATTAAAAAGAGTGGATTTGCCCACATTAGCCTTACCGCAAATAACACACTTAAAGCCTTCACACATAATTTCTGCTTCCCGACTACCTTGGAGAAGATCATCTACCTTTTTAGCTAAAGCTTCTATTTTTTTTCTTAAATTCAAGGAAGAGACATCGATATCATCCTCAGGAAAATTTATTGCACTTTCAGTCTGAACGAATAGCTCCTTTAATTCAATCTTTAATTGCTTTACCTTTAAGGTTGTATCCCCTCTCAATTGCGAAGAAGCCAAGGCAAGGGCATTTTCGCTCTTAGCATCAACGATCCCTCGAATACTCTCAGCTTGAAGCAGATCAATTCTTCCCCCAATCAAAGCCCGATAAGTAAACTCACCTGGTAAGGCCAACCGTGCCCCTTGTTCTAATACTAATTCTAATATCTTGTTTAGTACTGCTACTCCTCCGTGAGAAGAAATTTCAATAACATCTTCCTTAGTATAAGTGGAAGGCTTACGCATAATACTTAACAAAACCTCATCTACTGTTTCTTCCTTCCTCCCTTTACCCCTGTCTATAATCCATCCATAATGAAGAGTATGAGTCTTCACCTTCCTAATGTTCTTCTTTCTGTAAGGCTTAAATACCCTAGATGCAATTGCTAAAGCTTTAGACCCTGAAACCTTAACTACCCCTAAAGCAGATTTGCCAGGAAAAGTAGCAATAGCAGCAATAGTATCACCTAATTTATAGTCCTTTAATCTAAACTCACGCATAGTTAAGAGTATTTTATAGGTAATTGCTAAAAAATCCAGTCTCTTTTAATCTCACCTACCAGGAATGAAGAACCGCTAATCACAATAGCCCACCCATCTTTATATTTATCCCTAGCCTTTTCCAAAGCCTCTCCTATATCTTTAGCTAAATGAACACTCTCCTTTTGAACTAACTTTTTAAGTTTCAAAGGGTCTTGACAGCGAGGATTATTAAAACGAGTAAGAATAAGATAAGAATAATCTATTTGCTTGAGCATCTTCTTAGCATTTTTATCTTGAGAACAAGCAAATATTAAAATAATCTTCTTGCAAGAAAAGTATCTCTTTAAACTATCCCCCAAAGCTAAGAACGAAGAAACATTATGAGCAACGTCGACAATAGTCAGAGGAAACTTATTTACAACTTCAAATCTTCCCGGAAGATAAGCTGATTTAAACCCACCTCTATAATTAATTTTCTTCTTAACTATTTTTTTACTCTCTAACAAAGAAAGAGTTGCTAAGGCTAAAGATGCATTCTCAACTTGGCATCTTCCTTTTAGATAAATCTTTAAATCTTTTAAAGCAAAATCATTAAATTTAAAATTAAAAGTAGTATACTCTTTACTAAACCTTATATTCTGGGCTTTAAAATCTCTATTAAAAAGAAAAAGTGGCGCATTCTTAAACTTACACTTATTCTTAATAACCCTTAAAGAAGATGGCCTCTGCAATGAACATACCAAAGGTGTATTTTTCTTTATGATTCCCGCTTTCTCATTAGTAATCTCCGCTAATTTCTTTCCTAATTTATCAGTATGATCATAGTCAATATGAGTAACTATACTTACAAGAGGACTAACCACATTGGTAGAGTCCAATCTTCCGCCTAAACCGCTCTCTAGAACACAGAAGTCTACATTTCTTTGGAGAAAGTATTTAAAAGCAACTGCGGTAAGAACTTCAAAGAAAGTTACTTGGCCTAACTTTTGAGAAATTTTTAAATTCTTCAGATTAGGCCGAAATTCTTCAACAATGTCAAATAGATCTTTTTTAGAAATCAAACCGCCCTGGGTTTTAGACTTCACAGTTTTAACTATCTGAATCCTCTCCCTAATATCCAAAAGATGTGGCGAAGTAAAAAGCCCGACCTTAAAACCTGAGGCAGCAAGCGCGGCAGCTAGAAAGTGAGCGGTAGAACCCTTACCCTTTGTGCCAGCAATATGAATAGCTTTTAAATCCTGATAGGGAATTTTTAGACTTTTAAGTAAAATACGCACTCTTTCTAGCTTGAAAGAACGCTGGTAAGGGAAACAGGAGATCTTCTCGTAATTTTGAAAAGAATCTAAATAATCTTTTGCTTTTTTGTATCGATCAACCATATCCATCTTGTGAGTAAACTTTAGGGGGGAAGGAAAACTTAGTGGCGAAAATGACGGATGCCTGTAAAAACCATACTTATACCTAACTTATCACATGCTTTTATAATATCCTTATCCTTTATTGAACCTCCGGGTTGGATTATAGCCTTGATTCCTTTTTTATAAGCAACTTTTATTGCATCTTCCTTAGGAAAAAATCCATCGGAAGCCAATACTGCCAAGCGCGGAGATACCTTAGTCTTGTTTAAAGCTATCTTTACTGCCCCGACTCTTGAAGGCTGGCCTCCTCCAATACCCAAAACAGAATTATTTTTAGCTATAACGATAGCATTAGATTTTACCCACTTAACTACCTTCCAGGCAAATATTAAATCTTTGAGTTCGCGTTGGCTGGGCTTTTTATTAGTTACTACTTTTAAACTACTCTTATCTAGAGCTAAAGAATTACGACTTTGGACAAGATAGCCAAAAATCGTAGTCTTTACGTCTTTAGAGTCTGTCTTTTGGGCAAAATCAGCTTCAAGGACTCTGAGATTTTTTTTAGTCGAAAAAATCTTCAATGCTTCTTTGGAATAAGCGACAGCAGTAACGCACTCTTTAAACTCACTCTTTAAAATTTGATTGGCAGTCTCTCTATCTACCTTTCGGTTTAAAGCGATAATTCCTCCGAAGCTGGAAATCTTATCAGTCTGATATGCTTTCTTGTAGGCTGAAGCTAATTTCTTATCAACCCCTACTCCACAGATAGAAGCATGCTTAACAATAACAGCTACTGGCTCATTAAATTCCTTTGCCTGCTGTATAGCTACGTCTAAATCAAGAAAATTATTATAAGATAAAGCTTTGCCCTGAAATTGTTTAAATTTTACATTATTAAAATCAACTACCTTAAATAAAGCACCCTTTTGGTGAGGATTCTCTCCGTAACGCAAAGAATGAGCTTCTTCTAAATTCCAGCTAAAAACATCTTTGCCTTTAAAGTAATTATAGATAGCATTATCATACTCTTTAGTAGTATAAAAAGCATTCTCAGCTAAATCTTTTAAAGTTTGTTCAGACACAAACCCTTTATTTTTCTGAAGTTCGTTTAAAATTGATTTATATTGTCGAGCATCACTAATGCAAGCAACATTTTTAAAATTCTTAGCTGCTGATCTTATTATTGACGGCCCACCAATATCTATATATTCTATCATCTCATCCCAGCTTAATTTCTCTTTCGCCATTTCAACAAAAGGATAGAGATTAACTACTACCATATCAATCGGTTGTATACCTAAACTTCTTATTTCCTCCATATGTAAGGGGTGTTTCTTATTAGCTAAGATGCCTCCGAATACCTTAGGATGAAGAGTCTTTACCCTCCCTGAAAGTATCTCAGGAAAAGAAGTCAAAGTTGCAACATCTTTAACTGAGACTCCGGCTCTGCGCAAAAGAGTCGCGGTTTTACCGGTTGAAACTATTTCAACACCAAGTCCTGCTAACTTCTTAGCCAAATCAGCTATTCCTTTTTTATCCCAAACACTTATCAAGGCTCTTCTAATTTTTAACATAGTTATACGTTAAACCTTATTTCGATTATATCTCCCTCTTGGACGATATAATCTTTACCGACTATTTTTACAAACCCCCGAGATCTTGCCTCAGCCATATTAAAAAAATTATCTAAATCGCCCACGTTAGAAACTTCACCTTTTATAAACCCTCTTTTTAAATCGCTGTGGATCTTACCTGCAGCCTCTAAAATGCTCTCACCCTTGTCCATACTCCAAACATGGACTTCTTTTTTACCGGCAGTAAAAAACAAAAGTACTTCCGACTTATTAATAATCTTTTTTATCAGCTGATCAATATCACTAACTTTATCTACCCCTAAACAAGGCTTACAAGTAACTAGTTGTAATAATTTGAAGATATCTACTTCACTAGAAGTAAATTCACCGTCACAAATTAACTTCTCTTCTTCCAAAAATTTTTGAGCTTTAGCAAGAATTAACTTTTCTTCTTGATCTTCGGCCTTTAACAATCTCTTCTCTATTTTCTCTAAATCAATTAGAACAAGATCTAACTTGTTGTTGCTATTAAATACAATCGCATCCGCAGTTTCAGGTTCACTATCAACGAATTCAACTGAGTAGAGAGATACTTTTTGGGGCGAAAATTTCTCAATTAATTTATCTGCCGACTCAAGTTTATACTTATGCTTTCCCGGCTCAATCTCAAGACCGAGATTAAATATCTTCATTAAGCGTGTTTCTCCTCTTTAACCTTTTTTGTTTTCTCGGCGATCCCTTGAGCAATTCGACCAGGAACAATATCGTAATTAGAAAAACTCATAGAATAACTACCGCGTCCACCGGTAACTGAACGCAGATCTGAAGCATACTTAAACATCTCTGCTAAAGGAATCTTGGCTTTAACAACTTCATTCTTTCCCTTAACTTCTATCCCCATTACTCGGCCTCGTCTACTATTTATATCTCCGGTAATCTGGCCCATAACTTCTTCGGGAGCAACAATTTCTACATTCATAACTGGCTCTAGTAATACACCCCCAGCTTGCTCAAAAGCTTTTTTCAAAGCGTGAGCTGCCGCGATTTGAAAAGCCATGTCTGAAGAATCTACTGGATGATAAGAACCATCAAAAAGTGTTATCCGAATATCAGCTATCGGATATCCTGCTACACAGCCTTCATTCATTGCCTTATGCAAACCTTTTTCTACAGAAGGGATAAAATTACGGGGGATTGCTCCGCCGACAATTTTGTTAACAAATTCAAATTTCTTTCCTCGCTCGAGTGGTTCCACCTCTATTGAAACATCGCCATATTGACCACGGCCTCCGGTTTGCTTTTTATGCTTGTAAGAAACCTGTACTGCCTTAGTAAGAGTCTCAAGATAAGGAACCTTAGGTGTACCTAATTCTACGTCAGCATTATATTTTCTCTTCATCCTATCGATAATTACCTTAATGTGTAGCTCACCCATGCCAGATATGATAAGTTCTTTAGTCTGAGCATCAAGAGAAGTGCTACAAGTAGGATCCTCACTAGTTAAGCGGGCAAGGGCTGAAGATATCTTATCTTCATCTTGACGCGTCTTAGGCTTAACTGAAGCCGAATAAGCTGGAGAAGGAAAAACCAGCTTGGGGAATTCTACAACCCGAGAAGATACACAAATAGTATCTTGAGTCTGAGCGCTCTTTAATTTTGCTACTGCGGCAATATCTCCGGCACAAACTGCTTCAGACGCCACTTGTTGTTTACCTTGCAAGAAATAAAGTTGGCCAAATTTTTCTTTAGCGCCCTTAGAGGCATCAAAAAACTCACTGTTGGAATTCAATTTACCGGAGAATACTCTAAAAATAGTGAGCTGACCAACAAAAGGATCAATAACAGTCTTAAAAACCTGAGCTGAAAAAGGAGCATCTGCCTTAGGCTCAATATTTATATCTTGTGAAGCTTTATCCTTAGCCTGTCGAGGTAAAAATTCGCCTACTGAAGGCATAATGTCAACGATTAGATCAAGAAGACAATCAATGCCTACCTCTTGAATAGCTATTCCACCAACCACGGGGAAAACTTGACAGTTAATGATTGATTTTTTAAGAGTTAAGTTAAACTCTGCCTCTGATAATTCTCCGGTTTCTAAATATTTCTCTACTAAAGCATCATCTCTCTCAGCGGCCAACTCTACGATTTTATTATAGGCTGCAGGTTCTTTATCTTTATTTTTCAAGATATTAGTTATATTTTTCCCATCTACAGTTCCCATACTTACAGCATTTTTAGTTAAATTCGCTTTTATATCATTTAAAGTTTTAGCATACTCAGTATTATCCTTATCAAGCTTGTTAATAAAAAATAAACATGGTACATTTTTCTCTCTTAAAATATTCCAAGCTTTCTCTGTTCCTATCCCAACTCCTTCTACGGCATCAACTATAATAACAGCAAAATCTACAGCACAAGAACTAGTTATCAACTCACCAATAAAATCAAGATAACCGGGAGTATCAATGAATTGCAAAGAATTTCCCTTATAATCAGCTCCTAAAACCGATAAGTTAATAGAACTCTTTCTTCTTTTTTCATCATCTTCGTAATCACTAGTGGAAGTTTCATTATCTACCTTGCCCAGGCGGGAAATAGCTCCAGATTTAAAAAGTATAGCTTCAGTAAGAGAAGTTTTGCCGGATTGAGCATGGCCACAAACAAGAAAAGTCCTTTTTTTCATTACATCACTCTGCATAAAAGCTTCCTCCTTTAATGGAAAATTTGCTTATAGGACGCAGGTCTAAACTTTATGTAGATTTTTATTATAGTAGAAATAAAGCTCTCCGTCAAGAAAACAGCTATTTTTTTTATTATCTGTAACTCTTTGACATCCAGTATATTAGGTAAATTTAGATAATCAGCATGGCATCACCAAAGCTGTAAAAGCGGAATTCTTTGTCCTTAGCGTAAATATAGCTTTGCTGAATTTGTGAGGGTTCAGCAAAAGCAGAGACTAAAATAAGATTAGTAGAAGCTGGCGTATGAAAATTAGTAATAAGCGCATCAACTATTTTAAATTTATAACCGGGAGTAATGTAAAGATTGGTCGATCCGGAAAAAGCTTTAACTAAAGGGCCTTTGCCTAGAGAAGCTGCTGATTCTAAAGATCTAATCGTGGTTGTGCCAACGGCAATTATTCTTTGTTGATTTTTCTTAGCTTTATTTATAATTTTAGCAACTAAAGAACTCACCTCTACCATTTCTGACTCTATTTGATGATTACGAATATCTTCACACTTTACTGGACGAAAAGTAGCTAGACTGCAATGAAGAGTTATATAGAGTATTTTTACTCCCTTTTTTTCTATTCTTCTTATTAATTCAGGTGTAAAGTGTAACCCTGCCGTGGGTGCGGCTACTGCTCCTTTACACTTGGCATAAACAGTTTGATAATCGTCAGGGTCTTGAATTTCTTTTTTTATGTAGGGTGGAAGAGGTACTGCCCCTGTCTTGGAAATAAACTGATCTACATCTAAAGGCCTAAAATCTAAAATCCTTGAGCCACTGGAAGTTTTGCTTATAATTCTAGCTTTGCAATCTCCTCCTTCAAAATTAATAATTTCACCTGTTCTAGCCCGCTTTCCCGGTTTGACCAAAACCTCCCAAACTCCCTTTTTTTTCTCACCAAGCAATAATATCTCTAGTTTAGCTCCACTACTTCTTCTGGCAAAAAGTTTGGCTTTAATTACCTTGGTATTATTTAGAATAAGGACATCCCCTTCTTTTAGGTAATCAACAATATCTTTAAAAACCCTTACCTTTAAAGAAGAATTCTCGCGATCTAAAACAAGAAGTCGGCAGCTATCTCTAGGACTAGCCGGCTCTTGGGCTATTAAATCCTTAGGGATTTGAAAATCATACTGGCAAACTCTGAAAATATCCTTAATCATACCGATTATTTTACCAGATAATAACAAAAGTTAAAGTGCTCAAAACTTTTTAAAGAAATTTGACTTTTGTTAATAAATATGCTATTTAATACCTTAGAATGAATAAAGAAATTAACAGGCTTAAAGAGGAATTAGAAAAAGTCCGCTCTCAGTTATATGTCTTCTATGAACTCACCAAAGCAATGAGAACAACCCTACGACTCGATGAAATAACCTATATTATATTAACCGGTCTAACTGCCAACGAAGGATTAAGATTCAATCGAGCAGTTATTTTCTTTGTTGATCAGAAAGGTAAAAAAATCGATGGTTTTATGGGTATTGGCCCGATAGATAGTCAAGAAGCAACACAAATATGGCATAGCATCGAGGAAGAAAAAAAGAACCTCTACGATCTAATTGATAATTATAACCACATAAAAGAAAACAAAGAAAAACCAAAATTCATGGAATTAATTAAATCTTTGTCTTTTCCTCTTAACAAAAAGGGAGGGTTGATTTTTGATACCCTCTATAAAAAAGATGTTGTTTGGGTTAAAGGCCTTAAGCAAAAATTAAAGAATGACCTTTTAGTGAAAAGTCTAAATCTTGAAGAATTCCTTATCTATTCTCTCTGGATAAAAGGCAAGCCTACTGGAATAGTATTAGTAGATAACTATATCACTAAGAAATCCATAAGTAATGATGATATAAAAATTTTTACTATGTTTATGGAGCAAGCTCAAGGAGCTTTGGAAAATTCCCAGAGTTTTGAAAGTACCTTAACTCAAGCTCACACTGATCCTTTAACCTCTCTTTGGAACTACGGATACTTTCAATATCGGTTAGATGAAGAAATAGCTAAATCAAACACAACCTCCCTGCCTCTATCCTTAATGATGATTGATATTGATGATTTCAAGAAATTCAACGATACTCGCGGTCATATCCAAGGCGATGAAGCCTTAAAGCGAATAAGTGAGACTTTTAAAGAAAATTGCCGCAAAATTGATATCTTATGTCGCTATGGTGGAGATGAATTCACACTTATCTTACCTGCCAATAATAAAGAGGAAGCGGCTTTACTTGGTGAAAGAATAAAAAAATCTATGGAGAACAAAAGAATTCTGAGAAGCAAATTTACTATTAGTATTGGAATTTCCTCCTACCCCGAAGACTCGCCTAACAAAAAGACCTTAATTGAAAAAGCTGACCAAGCCTTATACAAAGCCAAGAAAAAAGGAAAAAATAGAGTAGTTCTTATTTAGAAAAAAATTTAGGAAGGCACTTTTTCAGCAGCAAACTTAACTGAAACTAATTTAGAAATGCCTCTCTCTTGCATAGTAACCCCATACAAAACATCAGCAGTACTCATAGTCTTCTTATTATGCGTAATTAAGATAAACTGGGAATGAGAAGCAAACTCTTTTAAAAGATGATTAAACCTATCTACGTTAGCCTCATCTAAGGGAGCATCTATTTCATCAAGAACACATAAGGGAGACGGCCTTACTGTAAAGATAGCAAAAATTAAAGCTATAGCTGTTAAAGCTTTTTCTCCTCCTGAAAGAAGGGAAACAATCTGTAATTTCTTTCCTGGAGGCTGAACTTCAATCTCAACTCCTGACTCTAAAATATTATCTCGGTCAATAAGAATAAGATTGGCTCTACCACCATTGAATAAAAACTTAAAGTTCTTCTTAAACTCTTGCTCAATTTTGCCAAAAGTATCTAAAAAGAGTTCCCGTGAGGTTCGATTAATTTTTGAAATTGCTTTCTTTAAACTGTCTTTGGAAATAACTAGATCTTGTTTTTGACTGTCTAAGAACTCTTCGCGTTTTTTGAGCTCTTCAAACTCTTCAATAGCTACCAGATTAACCTCGCCTAAAGATTTAACTTTTTTTTGTAATTTTTCCTTCTCGACTGAAAGAACATCTATATTTTCTGCAACCTCACCTTGGACTTGAGCATCAAACTCAACTTGATAAACCTGACGCAAGTAATCCTTTACCTTCTCCTTCTCGTATTCTAAGCTTTGGATCTCTAACTTCTTATTATAAGCAGAATCACGTAAGGCTTGAGCTTCTTTCTCTAGGTCTTGAATATCTTCTTTAACCTTATCAATGTCCTTGTTTAAAGATACTTCCTCTTCCTCTAGCCCTTGTTTGCCTTTTATCCACTCCTCTATCTTAAGTTTATCTTCTTCTATTTTTGTCTTTAAGCTCTCTATCTGGCCATTAAAAGAACTCGTCCTGAGCTTACCTTCCTCTTCTTCTTTTTCAACTTCCTCTAAATTACGCTTAATATTATTTATCTCATCTTGAAAAAGAGTAACTTTAGATTCTAAAGCTTCACTCTCCCTATGCAAAGATTCCTTTTGGGCAAGATTACGAGTTGACTCGAGGTCTATATTCTTTATTTTCTCTAAACCATTCGCTATGATTTCATTAGTTCCTGCTAAGCTTTCATTAGCTTTATCTAACTCTCCCTGATAAACTGTTAATTCATCCCCTATCTCTTTTTGTCTTCTCTGACAATCCTCAATATCCTCAAAAGTAGACTTCTCTTCTTGAATCAAAAGCTCTGACTCTTCTTCCAAGCGCTCAACCTCTCGACTTAAACTGTCCTTCTCTTGCACACTCTGTTGCAGTCTTATCCTTACCTCTTCAATTTGAGTATTTTCACCTACTAAATCTTTGCTAAGCTCAACTTTTTGTTGACTTATTTTTTCTTGCTCTTGTTTTATATCTTCAATTTGACTCTCAGTAAGAGCAATTTTGTCTTCTAATTGCTTCTCCTTAAAAGAAACTACTTTAGCTTCAATCTCGGCTGTGTAGCCTCGACCATCTTTTTTAAACTCTACATCCTGCAAAGAAGCAACCAGTTTATTAATATCTCTCGGTTCTTCGTCAAAAATAACAGTAATTTTCTTTCGAACTGAAAAAGTCTCATATTTTATTTTTAAATCTTTTAAAAAATCATAAGAAGCTCTCAACTCTATAAGTTCTTTCTCTTTATCTACTAATTTCGACCTTAATTCTTCAACTAAAGTAGCTAACTCTTTTTCCTTTTGGGCTAGACCACTTCTTGCTTCCTGCAAACCTTTTAAGTCACCCTCTACTTTTCTAGACTCTTCACTGACTAACCCTAGATTATCTCTATTCTCTATTAATAAAGTATCTAGCTTAGCCCGATCTAAAAGCAATCTCTTCTTTCTATTAACTAAAGAAGCTAATTTAGTTTGAATCTCAATAAGAGTATTTTGGAATTGGACTCTTTTGCTCTCTAAATCCAAAACTCTTGTCTTCTCCTGATTAACTTCTCTCTTGGCAGTCTCTACTTCTCCCTTGGAGCTTTCTTTTTCCAAAACCATCCTCTCAACTTCTTTCTCTACTTCTCCTAAATTTGTCTTAATCGTTTCCATCCTCACTGCTTCTTCCTGACTTCTATTCTCTTGCAATTTCAGCCTTTGATTGAGATTGGTACGAGTCATCTGTAAATTTGCACTTCGTTGCTCTAACTCCTTTATTCTCTGATGATCAATGTTTATATGACTAGTTGAACTTTCTATTCTCGCATTCGAAGAAACTATATCAGTTGCAGCCTCCTCTAACTTGCCTCTTAAAAGTCTCAGCTGATGGTTTAACTCTTCCCAACGATTACTAACCTCCTGCAGTTGTCCTTCTTTGCCCTTTTCTTTTTCTTCAAAAAGACTTAACTCTTGATTAAGTTTACTGATTTTTTCTTCTAACTCTGAAAATTGAACAGCAGCAATTTTTTTCTCGATCTCAACGAGGCTCTCCTGAACTTGTCTATACCTCTTTGCTTTAGCTACTTGTCTATCAAGATAACGAATCTGTCTTCGTACCTCAAATAGTATATCGTCTAAACGAAGTAAATTCTCTTCGGCCTCATCTAACCGACGCAAGGTCTCTCTCTTTCTCTCTTTATACTTTACTATTCCACTAGCCTCATCAAATATTAAACGCTTATCTTCAGGCTTATAGCTTAGAAAAATTTCAATCTTTCCCTGCTCAACAAAAGAATAAGTAGCTTCTCCAATGCCTGTTCCCATAAACAACTCTTGGACATCTTTTAGCCTAACTATATTTTTATTTATAAAATATTGACTCTCACCAGAACGGTAAAGGCGACGAGCAACTAACACTTCTTTGTAATCTATAGGTAAATACTTATCCTCATTACAAAAAGTTAAGCCAACTTCCGCATAATTTAGAGGGTCATGACGTTCAGTACCATTAAAGATAATATCCTCCATCTTAGCGCCGCGCAAAGACTTAGGACTCTGTTCCCCTAAAGCCCACTTAATGGCATCAAAAACATTACTCTTACCACAACCATTAGGACCGACTACTGCAGTTATTCCTGATTCAAACTTAAGGGAAGTTTTTTCGGGGAAGGATTTGAAACCAAAAATTTCTAGTTCTTTTAAATACATAATTGAAATTGATTACACAGATTTAGCAATATAACTGTCGCTCTTTTAGTTTCTTAATTAAAAGAGGAATAATTTTAAAAAGATCACCAATAATACTATAATCTGCAACTTTGAATATCGGAGCCTCTGGATCCTTATTAATAGCGATAATGGTCTTAGCTGATTGCATGCCAACTAAGTGCTGGATTTGGCCGGATATGCCACAAGCAATATATATCTTTGGGCAAACAGTTCGTCCAGTCTGTCCGACTTGATGAGAATAAGGAATCCAACCGGCATCTACACTAGCGCGTGAAGAACCTACAGCAGCACCTAAACACTCTGCGAACTCTTCTATCATGGCAAAGTTCTTTCCTTGGCCTAAGCCTCGACCACCGGAAACAATAATATCAGCCTCGGCTAAATTAACAGTAGAAATAGCCTCCTTTATAAAATCTAAAAATTTTATCCGCTTATCCTGTAAATTCTCGTCAAAACTCTCCTGAATTATCTCACCCTTTCTTGAGCTATCAACCTCAGCCTCAGCCATTACTTTATGCCGAACTGTAGCCATCTGAGGTCTATAATTTGGAGATATAATTTGAGCCATAATATTACCGCCAAAAGCCGGACGAGTCTGAACTAGGATCTTCTTATCCTTATCAATATCTAAACCGGTACAATCAGCAGTTAGGCCAGCATAAATATTTACAGCTATTCTTGAAACCAAACTTCTTCCAGTAGTAGTAGCTCCAGCTAAGAAAATCTCAGGTTTATGTTTTCCAATTAACCCTGATATAGCTTTGCTATAGTTCTCGGCGATGTGGTGCTTTAGCGCCGGTGAATCAACGACATATACCTTATCAGCTCCCCGCTGGATCAACTCTTCAGCTTTAGCTGATATATTCAAACCAAGGAGCACTGCCCCAACATAAGTATCAAGGTCTTTGGCTAACTCTCTTGCCTTTGCCAGAAGTTCAAATACTACTGAAGCAATAACGCCATCTCTTTGCTCAGCAAATACCCAAACACCTTTATAACTTGAAATATCGTCCTGAACTACGACTTTACGTTCAATCTTTATAGCTCCAAAGGTACAACTCTCTATACAAGCGCCACAGAGGTTACACTTATCCAAATCAATTACCGCCTTCATATCCTTTAACTCTATAGCTGCTACAGGACAAGTCTTAAGACAAAGGCCACAACCAACACACTTATCTAAAATTATTTTTATACCGCTCATATTATATCTTTAATCTCTTCAAATAATTTATCGACTACTTCTTGAGGCTCTCCCTGGAAAGTTTTTCCGCCTTCTTTATGAAGCGGTGTAAATATCTTAACTACTTGGGTAGGCGAACCATTAAGACCAATTTGATTTTCAGATAAGCCTAAATCCTTATTACCCCAAAGAGTAATCTCAGCTTTCTTTGAGCTCATCTTCCCCCTTAACGAAGGCAATCTTGGTTCATTTATTTCTTTTACTACTGTAATTAATGCTGGCAATTGAAGCTCTATTAACTCATAGCCTTCTTCAAGTAATCTCTCTACTACTATAACTTTAGGAGCAGTATCAAGATGCACTGAGTCTACCCTGCGCACATAAGTGGCTTGAGGCAAGTTAAGATGGGTAGCTATGCCTGGCCCAACTTGAGCAGTATCTCCGTCTGAGGCTTGTTTGCCACAAATAACCAAATCACACTCGTCGATTTTTTCAATAGCCTTAGCTAAAATTAAACTTGTAGCCCATGTATCTGAACCAGCAAAAGCTCGATCAGAAAGGTGAATCGCTAAATCTATACCTAAAGAAAGGGCTTCTCTTAAAGCACCATCAGCTTGAGGTGGCCCCATAGTAATAACTGTTGTATGGCCACCGAAGCGTTCTTTTAACCTTACTGCTTCCTCAATAGCATACATGTCAAAAGGGTTAATTATAGATTCAACCCCTTCTCTTATTAAGGTATTAGTCTCAGGGTTAATCTTTACGTCTGTGGTATCGGGAACTTGTTTTATACAGACTACTATCTTCATTATTTCTGCTTGTTTTTACTTAACTCTTGGTAATATTAATAAATATAGGACGATACTCTAAAATACTATATATCTGATAATTGTCAATACTATTCAGCAAAATTAGCAACGGTAAACATTTTTAAAACTTGCTTATATTTCTCTTGAGTCTTAGATACCACCTCATTAGGCAAGGTAGGAGCAGGAGAGGTTTTATCCCAACCAGACGACTCTAAGTAATCACGAACAAATTGTTTATCAAAACTGGCCTGCGGCCTTCCCGGTTCATAGTCATCCTTGGGCCAGAAACGTGATGAATCTGGGGTTAAAACTTCATCAACTAAGATGAATCTATCGTTATAGATACCGAATTCAAACTTAGTATCAGCAATGATTACACCCTTACTGGCAGCATATTCAGCAGCCTTATTATAAATAGCGATACTAGTATCTCTTATCCTATTAGCTAAATCCTCTCCGATTGAATTCTTCATATAATCAAAGTTTACGTTTTCATCATGTCCGGTCTCAGCTTTAGTAGCCGGAGTAAAAATAGGCTCATCTAACTTGCTTGACTCTTTTAGGCCCTCAGGCAATTCTATTCCACAAACACTTTGTTTAGTTTTGTATTCTTTCCACCCTGAACCAGAAAGATAGCCTCTAACTACACACTCAAAAGGTATGACCTCACATTTTTTTGTAATCATAAAGCGTCCTTTTAGTTTATCTTTATCCCCAACTGCCTCAGGTAAATCCTCTAAACTTGTTGAAGACAGATGGTTTTCTACAGTATCTTTTAAAAATGAAAACCAAAATAAAGAAATTTGAGTCAGAATTTTTCCTTTATCAGGAATTGGTGTAGCTAAAATAAAATCAAAACAAGATATTCTGTCAGTAGCAACTATTAGCAGTTGCTCTCCCAAATCATAGACATTCCTTACTTTTCCTTGTTTAAATAGCTTTAAGCTTTTTAATTCCAAATCATTACTCATAACTACGCCTCAATAGATAGCTCCGCCTACGCCAAGGCTTCAACGGACAAGTTCTTAGGATTGATATACTCTCCATTTTTCTTTTGAGCTTCTTTCAACCGATTATTTTGCGCATCTAATTCAACAAAAAGCTCAGAAGGAATTCCTTCTAATTTTTTATAAATATTTTTAATTCTCTCTATCTTTGCCAAATTCTCTGATATCCTAACAGTAAACTGCTCAACATACTCGGCCTGGCTATAGTCTTTATCTAAAATTTCTTTGAATAATTTCTTTAAATCTTGATACTCAGGTATTAACCCGGTTGGAGACAATAAAGCTTTTACCGAGTTTTCAGATCGTAATCTCATCCACTTAAGCCAAACCCGTTTATCCCATATTCCGTTCAAAAATCCTTTATTTTTGCCTCTCAAAAAATAGTTGGCTGAGAATATTAGCGGAGGACTAATCAGCTTATTAGCAAACCCTAGATTTGCCTTTATGTATTTACCCAAAGAAATAGATAAGAAATCCATATTCGCCATAGGATTAAAAACTCTTACTCCTTCCTTACCTAAAGTAGCTGCTGTTGTCTCTGACTCTAAACTTGCAGCTTTAGTAATAATTCCCTGCTGCCAGGATAAAGCTTGCTCTACCGGAACAGAAGTATCCGAATCTCTTCCACCATAAATTAACCCCCTAATCTCTACTCCTTGAGGATTATCTAAATTCTCATCTACATTCTTTAAATCTTTTAATCTTATAGTATAACGAGCATTCTTGTGAGATAGCGGTATCTCTTCTCCTTCATCATCAGTCTTTCCCGGCTCCCAATCTCCGGCATAATTAACTCCTTGATGAGGAATTTCTTTACTCTTACCAATCCAAAAAACCCCTTTATCTTTATCAATCAAAATATTAGAAAAAATGACCTCGCCTTCTTTAATCAAAGATTCAAATAGCACTGGATCATAATTAGGATTTACATCTTTTATAATACCAAAAATTCCTCTCTCTACATTTACAGCATAAGTTTTACCGGCTTTGACTCGTAAATAAGCTATGTCATCTCCAATAATCGATTCACCCTGAAGCATAGCTGTAGAAGTCTTGCCACACATGCTAGGATAAGCCCCACAAAAATAAGCTTTTTCACCACCTTGATCTGAAACATTCATTACAAACATATGCTCAGCAAGCCAACCTTCTTGGTAAGCCTTGTTTATAGCTAATCTTAAAGAAAGTTTCTTTAATCCTACGGTATTGCCGGCATATTGAGTATTTACACTGTAGACTAAATTATTCTCTAAATCAATATAAACTCTTCGCTTATCTATACTCTTGCTTACATTATTCTCTAATTTTCCAGCGGAATGCACAAAGGAGAAAAATTCTCCTTGACCCTTATTTTTTTTCAACTGTTCGTAGCCTGGCCGATAAAGAATATCTTCAGAATGCGCTACGTAGGAAGAATCAGTAATCTGTACAGCTAAAATAGAGAAATCAGAATCAACCGGACCAAGGCAAAAAAAACAAACAAACATCTCTTTGCCCTTCATGATATCTTTTAATATATCTCTTACTTCACTAATTCCTTCATTGCGATCAAGACTATTTAGATAGTCTTGGCCTTCTAGGTTCTTAGAAACAAGATACTTAGTATTCTTTTTATCTCGAGCTTGATCAAGGGGACTATCAAAGTGAGCTGTATGACCTTTGATTTTTAGACTCCTCTCTTCACCTAAAATTTTAGCCTTTTCTCTTACATAATTTGAATCCTCAAATGCATCTGTGCGAACAAAGACCGACCCAGGATTACAAAGTTTTACATACTCTCCAATGAAATCAATAACCTTAGAATTCTCTAAGGCAATAAGCTTATCGAAATTTTCCTTACTTAATTTTTTCTTTAAAAAATTTAAATAATCTTTAGGCATCCCCACTACTCTCCCTATTACTCAATACTTTTTTATAAACCCTCAGGGTTTCTTCAGTTACTTTTTCTTTTGTATATTGGGACTCAACCATTTGCCTTCCGGTATAGCCAAACCTTTCCCTAAGCTTTACATCTTCTAATAATTGACATACCCTTGCTGCCATAGCCTCAAAATCCCTTACCGGCACAACAAAGCCATTAATACCATGCTTAATGATCTCGGGCATTCCTCCCATGTTAGTAACAATCATCGGCTTTGCCATGGCCATAGCTTCAAGCATAGTTAACCCAAATGGCTCCGGCGCAGAAGAAGGGTAAAGACAGATCTCGCTTACCTCATACAATTCTTTTACCTCATCTAGAGTATACATGTCTATCAGAACATTATCTTCCATACCAAAGTGTTTTATTAAATCTACCAAATAAGCAATATCTTTCTGTTGGCTGCCTGCCCAATCAATAATATTTTTTGAACCGGCTAAAACCAACATCACATTAGGATCCTTCTGTCTTACTATGTTCATAGCTTTAATACTGAAATCGCAACCCTTAGCTAAGCCAATCCGAGCCGGATGAAATATTACTTTCTTACCCTTAAGTTGTGGGTACTTAGCTAATATTGTTTTTGTATCTACTCCCGGAATAAATCTATCCTGATCTACCCCGTGGTGGACAACAGTAATCTTCTTATCATCTATACCAATACCGATAATTTCCTTTTTTATAAAGTGGCTTACAGCAATAATCTGAGACCAATTTATCTTATGAGTCAGCTCCAAAAAGAGAATATCATCCCAAACATTATGAGCCGTAAGAACAAAAGGAACTCCTCTTTTCTTGCTCAAACTCTCTAAGGTCTTAACATGAACTGGGCTAAAATAATGCATATTGTGAACGTGAACAATATCAGGGTGGCTATCATTTAAGAAAGAAGAAAAAGTTTCTGTAATCTCCTCTTCTAAACCACTTAAACCCCGTTTGTAGAGCCAGTTTAAATCCATAATCGGAGTTCGGTAAACCTCAGCCCCCTCATACTTAAATCTTCCGCTTAAACCCTCTACTGAACCGGTAAGCAAACTAACCTTATGCCCTAATTTTACCAATTGAGGTAAAAGTATAGTAAGATGAGTTTCTACTCCACCGATTATCGGAGGAAACCCCCAGTGAAAATGAGCAATACTTAAATTATCTTTTTTCATTAATAATACGCCTCCTTTACTATTCCATGAATATCTCTTTTAAAGGTATAGGTTTTATTGGTTTTAAGAATTCTTAACTTCTCAAAAATACCTACTTTTATATTTTTGTGTTTAGAACAAGATATTTTTATCTCTATAATATCGTTAGTTAATTGTAACTTGACTAAACTATCCCTCCAACTTACAGAAAATTTAAGTTTACGCCAAGAACGAGGCATACTAGGATTTATGAATAGCTCGCTCCTTCTAATCGCAACTCCTCCAAAACCAAAAACTAAAGTCTGCCAAGTTCCTCCTAAAGATGCAGCATGAATCCCCTCAGAAGTGTTTCCGTAAAGATTACTTATGTCTGTACGCATAGCAACATTAAAAAAATTGTAAGCGCGCTGTAAGTCTCCAACTTCAGAAGCAATAAAGGCATGCATCGGAGCGCTTAGGGAGGACTTATGCACTGTTTTAGAAATATAATAATCATAATTAGCCAGCTTTGTCTTTATACTGAATATGTCATTGAGCAGATAAATAAGCATTAAAACATCCGCTTGTTTTATTATCTGAGTTTTACCTAAATCTTTTGCTTTTATCCTTGAAGGTATAAGGGGTATACCATTTTCATCGGTTCTGCTTAGAGTAACTTTCTTTAATTTAAAAAAACCATCGAATTGTTCAATAATGCTTTTCTTGTTAATCCGAGTAACTATTCGAGAGGCTATTCGTTTCCAAGATTTTATTTCCTTTTCTTTTAAATCTAACTTCTTAATTATCTTATTGTAAACTTTAGTTTTTTTCTTTAATCTTTCTAGCATTTTAACTACAACAAATAAATTCCATTTAGCCATCATGTTGGTAAAAGCATTATTATCTACGGCAACGTGAAACTCGTCAGGACCAATAACATGTTTAATTTCATACTTATCTTTCTTTTTGTTGTATTGAACTCGCGAGGCCCAAAACCTTGATATCTCTATAAGCATCTCATAACCAGCATCTTGCATAAACTTATCATCACCAGTAGCTATATAATATTTATTAATAGCGTAAGCAACATCAGCAGTTAAGTGATGTTCCATCTTATGGGTGTGTATTTTGATAATTGTCCGATCAATATCTGTGGCCCAAGTTGGAGTCTCTTCCTCTCCAGTACCTGCTGACTCCCAAGCAAACTGCGCGCCTTTATAACCATTTCTCTTAGCAATTTTTTTTGATTCTTCTAATCTTCGGTAACGATAAAGAAGCATATTCTTTGCTACTTTAGGAAAGGTAAAAAGATAAAATGGTAGGAGAAAAATTTCTGCATCCCAAAAAATATGTCCACGATATCCCTCGCCGCTTAAAGTTCTTGCCCCAATGCTTGAAAACCCATTGTCATAATGAAGACAGCTAAGCATATGATAAATATTGAAACGCATATTCTGCTGAATATTAGCTGTACCTTCAATAACAACATCAGCCTTCTTCCATAGTTTACCCCAAACATCAATATGGTCTTTAAGAAGAGTTGAGAAATCCTTCTTAAAAGCTTTATAAAATATATTAAAAGCGTCTCTTTTTTGTGCTATATGATTATCTTTTTGAGGATAATGCTTAATACAAAACACCTTAGTAAATACTACTGTCTGGTTCTTCTTAAGTTTAAGAGTGAATACATTATCTTTAGATAATACTTTTTTATTGTTAATATGATAGTAAAATCCTGCCCAATATATAACTGTATATTTTTTCTCAAAGGTTTCTTTAACAAGATAACCTGCTCCTTTATATTGCCCTAACTCTTTAAGCCGAAAATGTTTTTTCCGACCCTCGGTTAAAATACCAGCATTAGAAGCAGATGTGTCTATACCAGTATTTACATCTAATGCACACGCAGCATCTAATGGTGTTAAGGCCACTTGCATAACTCCTATGTTTTTATCGTGTCTAGAAATAAATCTTACTGACTGGTAATCATAACACCTATTCTTGCTATCCTTATATACAGTATGCCTGGCCAATACAGCCTTTTTCATGTTGAGAGTTCTCTTATGGTCAATTGTATTCATCGCGATTAAGCCAAGTTTCTCACCACCAACAGCAAATTTAAAATTAATCGGATTAGAAAAATTGACCATCTCAGAAACTTGAGACGCCATCTTATCGTAAATTCCGGCAATATAAGTTCCTGGTACACAATCATAAGGTATTTCCTCATAAATACCTCTAGTGCCTAAATAACCATTGCTCAAGGAAAACTGAGTTTCTCTTATAGCTTGAAGCTCTCTTGCCCACCCGGTTTCTTTTATCAACCAAAGCTCATCATTAATATAGTTAGAATAAATGTCTTTAGGTTTTGCCATTGCGCTCTTCTCCATAAGTGTAATTAATAATCTTGCTTTTGCTTAATGCTAAGTTAGGTACAATTACTATTGCTTTCTCTTGGGATAAAAACTTTGAGCGCCTTACTCCAATCTCTAAAACATCAACTATCTCTCCTGAAGGAATCTTAACTCTATCACCAATTCTAAAAGGACGATCAACCATAATCATAAATCCGGAAATAATATTAGCAATAGTATCTTGAGCCGCTAAAGCTATCGCTAAGGAACTCACTCCTAAAGTAGTGATTAAAGCACTTATATCAATTCCATAAAGAGGCAAGATAACTAAAAGCGCGATAACCCAAACTACAACCTTTAATAGCCTCCTGGCAATAGGGATTAGCTCATCATCAAGATTAGTGGAAGTTTTGGAAGCAATGTTTTCTTTATACCAAGTTGAGACTCCGGCAATAACCCTCTGGATAATAAAACCTACTATAATAATAAGTATGGTCAGAAAATACTTCTTTAAATCTTCTTGTAGTTGGACTGATATATAAGAAACTATTTTTAGTTGATAAAAAGTATAAACACTTAAAAATAACAGGAAGAGAAGTACTGGGAAGAAAATTGTCTTTGCTATCTCCCAACCTATTCTTTTAGAAATCTTAGCCATTTTTTAACCTCTTACTTTTATAATATATCTGATAGAATTGAAACATTATTATAGCATAAAGAAAATTTTTCCAAAAGCGAAAAAATAGCTAAAAAGAAGTTATTTGACGCGCTTTCTTCGGAAAGGAACCTTTAAAACCTTATCTAGGAGAGGATAATAAGACTTACCATTAATTTCTACAGGGATAGTGATCTGACCCTGGACCAGGACTGATACCTGACGTTTAGTAATTATTAAAGAGATCCATATTCCTTTATAGGCAAATCCAAACTTCATACTCCGCCATTTCATCGGCAGCCGAGGCTCAATAATAATTCTGTCTTCAGCGACACGCACTCCGGCAAAACCCCTTATAGCTATGTCAATGGAGCCACCCATAACTCCAACATGAATACCCTCAGGCGTAGTCCCACCTTGAGTATCATAGATATCTGACTCAAGAACATCTATATATCCCTCCCAGGCTCTTTTAGGCTTACCTAAAGCTAAAGCGATAAAACAATGAGTGACTTTACTCATTGTTGAACCATGAGAAGTCCTTCTAACATAATAATTATAATTTTTTCTTAAGGTATCTTTTTCAAGGTTATAACCTAACCTCTTAAAAATAGCTTCTATCTCAAAAGGAGGAAACAAGTAAAATATCATAAGTAAATCAGCCTGCTTCGAAACCTTATAAGCATCAGGCGATTCACCTTCAGCCTTTAAAATCCTATCCAACCTCTGGATATTCTCATACTCACTCTTGTAGCCCTGCCAATCTAATTCTTTTAAATCAAGATAACCTTCAAACTGGCTTATAATGCCTTTATCATTTATTGCCATCTTCATCTTATGAGCAATCCTATCCCAACGTGAAAGTTCTTTCTGTTCTAACTTTATCTTCTTCATAATTCGCCTCTTATTGCCTTCGGGCAAAAGACGGATAACTTCTTGAGCTCTAAGCAGAGTCCAGACAACCATAAAATTAGTATAAGCATTATTTTTTAGTCCTGGCCTTGATGAACCGGGAAGCTTTTCATGAAACTCATCTGGCCCCATAACACCTTTAGTATAGTATCTTTCTTCATTTGAATCATACTTTACTAGACTCCCCCAAAAACGAGCAATTGAAAGAATCAACTCAGCTCCATAGCGGACTAAAAAACCAAAGTCACCGGTTCTTTTCCAATACTGCCAAGCATTGTAACAAATAGCAAAAGAAATGTGCCTCTGACGTTGGCTATGATCAGGACCCCATTCACCTGAAAGAGGATTCAAATGAACTGTCTGAGTCTCTTCTTTGCCTGAGGAACCACTCTGCCAAGGAAACATCGCACCCTTGTAACCTTCTGCCTTAGCATATTCTCTAGCTTTAGGAAGACGTCTGTACCGATAAAGGAGTAGAGCTTTAGTAATATCCGGAAGATGCAAATCGTAGAGATGCATGGCAAAAATCTCATCCCAGAATATGTGTCCACGGTAAGCTTCGCCATGTAAGCCTCTGGCCGGAAGGCCAGCATCAATCTTTGTATTATGCACAGAAGCAATTTGAAGAAGATGAAAAATATGAAAACGTAAGATTCGTTGTGAAAAGGTGTGGCCTTCAATTTTTATGTCAAATTTCTTCCAAAGTTCCTCCCATCTCTTCTGATGAGTCCCAAGCAGTTTTTTAAAACGGAGCGGTTTTGCCAAAGCGGCAATTGAGCTCGAAACTGGATCAACGATACCTTCATCTTTGGAGGTATAAATTGAAACTATTTTTTCAATTCGATAAGAAGATCTTGCTCGGGCAAAAAACTTAAACTCTTGGCCAATCCTCTCTTTCCCTTTCATAAGATACCTAATACCAGGCTTGATCTCTCGCTCCGAAGCAAAAATGCGAGTCTTTGCAGCTTGAGCAACTTCGATCTTTGAACGACTAGTCTTCATTGAAAGAAATATCCCGTTTCTCTCAAAACTACCTAAAGACGAGGCTTTCCAATGTTTAGAGTTAAGCTGACGATATCTCTCTACACCGGCGTTAAGTACAGTACCGTCAAGCATAGTCCTTACAGTAACCCATTCATTATAATTTTCGGGAATAATAATATATTCAAAGGCTCCGAAATGAGGGTTATCCATATGAACAATCCTATTCATCTCAACAAAAGTTTTATGTCCCTTTCGATTTTGAAAACGAATTTTCCTGCTTAATATACCTTTTCGCATGTCAAGTTTCTGTTTAAAGGAGAGTATTCTAGCCGTCGAAGGATAAAACCACTCACTATTACCAATCTTAAAGGTTAAAAATACCCAATTAGGACAATTCACCATATCTTCATTAATGATTGTTCTGCCGGCTATATGAGTTGCTAGGCGATTGTAAAGTCCGGCAATATAGGTTCCCGGATAATGAATCTTAGACGCTACCGATTCTGGAACAGCACCTCGAGTTGCAAAGTAACCATTACCTAATGTACAGAGCGTTTCCCTTAGGGCTTCTTCGGCCGGCTCAAATCTCTCATAGACTATTGTCCAAGGAGATGAGGTTTCAATATTAGTACTCTTAAGTAGTTGCGATGGCTCTTTCAAATAACTCCCTTACATCTTTCGGCGAAGACAATACAAAATCAGCTGCTGAGGCCTTAAGCTTATCCGAAACTAGGATACTCATTCCACGAGTAGAAACTACCCTAAAAGCATCCTCATCGGTCGTATCATCCCCTATATAAACTACGGAAAAATCTTCCCAGTTAATTCCTAAAGCATTCATTACCCACTTTACAGCCTTACCCTTATTCCAATCTATAGCTGGAAGAATCTCAAAAACTTTTTTACCTTCCATTAAACGCAAAAGTTTATTCTCTTGAATTATTTTATCAATTAAAGTTTTTATTCTAGGGAAATCTTTTTTTTGGGCTAAACGATAATGCACAGCTGCACTAAACTTCTTCTCCTCTATTATTACGCCCTCAAGATTAGATAATTCTTTTTTTAACCTTTCGATTACCTTAGAAACTAAAGGAATAGTCTCCTTGGCTTGAGGCTGTACCAGCCTAACTCCAGAACCCTTAATATCAAAGCCGTGACTTCCGGCATAAACTAATCCGGGAATACCAACAAGTTTTTCAACGTCCTCTCTCATTCTCCCGCTTACAATTGCAGTCGTATACTTTTGAGATAATTTCTTTACGCTATCTTGCATTTCTTTAGAAATCTTTGCTAACTCCGGACGTGAAACTATCGGGGTTAGAGTTCCGTCATAGTCTAGAAAGAATACTATTTTCTTCTCATTAAAAAGAAGGGATTTTCCGCTATTCAAATAAGAAGGATTAACTATTGCTTTTGTGCTCTTTTCTTTTCCCTCTAAAGACTCTATTTCACCACTTTCTTTATCCCAATTTTGGAATAAATCTCTCGGCTTTTTATGAAACCACTGCTCAATTAAATCTAAATTAATCTCTGATAAATCAGTAACTACTAGGTCAGCTCCATTCTCAAGTAATTCTTTCTGGTTATTTTCTCTGGCTAAACCAATGACTAAACCAAAACCGCCATTTCGCCCAGCTGCTACCCCCGAAGAGGCATCTTCAACAACTATCGACTCAGCTGGTATAGTTCCAAGATTAAAAGCTGCTGTTACAAATATATCTCCTTCAGGCTTTCCTAAAAGGCCCATCTCAACAGAGACAACACCATCTACCCTTGTTTTAAAAAAATCCTCAATTTTAGCAGTTTCTAAAATCTCTTTACAATTTTTTGATGAAGAAGCTACTCCTATTTTGACTCCTGAGGCCTCTAAGGACT
>Ga0222638_1000170_pt1 | contig 24232 bp, 24 predicted proteins | sample AntAcemetagen183_FD_181153 | JGI IMG/M metagenome (GOLD analysis project Ga0222638, IMG submission 181153) | Saline water microbial communities from Ace Lake, Antarctica - #183 | ecosystem: Environmental > Aquatic > Non-marine Saline and Alkaline > Saline | place: Antarctica: Ace Lake...
CTTTCTCTCTCCTTCTACCACTAAAAAAATCCTTCCTAATTCTCCTGCCACCCATCTCCTGTGTTGCTTCCGCCAATTGATTAAAGCAAATTGCTATTTTGCAGGAGCCTTTCCTCTTATCTTTGAAGCAAAACGTATTCACTATACCGACTGAATCGCCTGTGAACAAGGCGATTATCTGGTAGAATAGCCGCGGAGAAACAGGATGACGAAGCACCGGATAAACCTCATTATCATCCCCGCGTATAACGAGGAACTGTTTATCGCCGGCGTCGTCTCCGAGATCAGGAAATACACGTACGGCAACACGGACATCCTGGTTGTGAACGATGGCTCGACGGACGCATCGCCGAAGGCAATTTCAAGCCTTGAAGATATCCTCTCTATACACCACAAGGAGAACCTCGGTTACGGCAAAAGCCTCATCGATGGATTTAACCACGCAATAGATAACGGCTATACCAACGTAATCACCATAGACTGCGACTGGCAGCACGAGCCCTACCTTATACGGGAGTTCTTCAAAGAAACGGACGACTACGATATCGTTTCAGGGTCGAGGTATTTGAAGCCCGGCCGGGAGACGCCCCCGGAGGACCGCTCCACAATAAACAGAAAAATCACCGCGCGTATAAACGAGATCACCGGCTACAGCATTACAGACGCGTTCTGCGGCTTCAAGGCCTACCGCGTCGGAGGCCTCAGGAAGCTCGAGCTCACCGAGTATGATTACGGCATGCCGCTGCAGCTCTGGATGCAGGCGGCGAAGAACGGCCTTACTGTGAAAGAAATACCCGTCGGACTGGTCTACTTCGAGAGAAGGCGCGGCTTCACGGGCAGGCTGAGCAACCCCGGGGAGCGGCTCTCTTACTACAACCACGTTATTGAAGAAGAACTCGCGCTTTGACTCGGAATTTTTGGGTCTTCTCCAATTCAGTTGAAGCTAAACACTGGAATACCTCTTATAAGCAATACCCTCTCCCCCCATTTTTTGGGGGGAGAGGGAAGGGTGAGGGGGGTGATATATGGAGTGATTTTATTACCCCTCACCCCGCCCTCTCCCCTAAAAGGGGAGAGGGAATACTGTTTAATGCATCGATAATGAGCGAATCGATCATTGCTTAATAGAAGGGCGGCCATCTTGCATTCATCCGGCTGCTTGACAATAAGATACGATTAGTAGTGCCATTTTATTATCAACTATTTTGGAGAAGACCCAAATTTTTAAACACTTTGAGGTAGTAACAATAATAAGTCGGAGCAATATAAGTTAGCGAGTTAAGTTATTGAAATATAGTGTCCCCAAACACCACAACGAGAAGCTCATCTCCCCCCCCTTCGAGGAGCTCGGTGCGGCCGTGGAGTCCAATCGACGCCGCATGGAGGGATACACTTTCACAATAGCGGGCTTGAGCTTCCCCGCCTTCAGGCGCATGGCACGGGATGAGGTCCTTTCATTATACGGCGGCGGGCCCGTCGTTCTCTCCGCACACCAGCCCGGCATCCCCCACATGGGCGTGGTGGAGAAGCTCCGCCTTCTGCAAACCCTCTCGGCCGGCAACTTCGCCTCCCACATAGTTCTCGACACGGACGAGATAGAGGACGTCCGTGCAATAATCCCTCTGACGAGAAACGGCGATAGGGAGACAAAGGAGTTCTATCTTTACCGGTCGGACATACCAAGGGCGATCTTCACCATCCCCGCTCCCCGGAAGGAAGCACTTGGCGGGACATTCTCGGAGATGGCGCGGTGCCTGGAGAGCACGGGATCAAAGTCCATAGTAAGTTCCTTCCAGCGGTTCAGGAAGATAGACGAGGATGTTTATGACCACGATTCCAACCTCGGGAGCCTCCTCGCATCGTATCTGAGGAGGTTCTTCGATTACAAGGGCATCCGTGAAACCACCATGTCCTCAATATGCCGCACGGAATCATGGCGTGCATTCGCCCGCTCCGTTACAGACAATATCGATGGCTTCTCGAAGGCTTACAACGGTTGCCTCGGCCAATTCAGGAAGGAGAGGAATATAAAGACGCCGCACAGCCCCTTCCCCGACCTCCTGCGCTCCGGGGAGAAGATAGAGCTCCCGTTCTGGTCCGTGGGAGAGGGAGGCCGGCGATCCAGGCCGTTTGTCATCGAGAGCGGCGAGATGGTTGACGCGCGGGGCGAAAAAACCGGCGGCTCTTTCCTCCTCCCCCGGGCAATGACCTTCACCATCTTCGCGCGCCTCTTCCTCTGCGACCTCTTCATACACGGCACCGGCGGCGGCAACTACGACAGGGCGACTGACATGATCATCAGGGAGTACTTCGGCGTTGAGCCGCCTGCATATTGCGTGACTACCGCGACGGTATACCCCGACCTTCCCATGGACAGGGAGATCGAGCTCAAAATACAGCGCTTGAAAAAGGAGCTCCGCGAGATAAAACAACACCCGGAAAAATACGCCGGCCCGTCGCGCGCTGCCACGCTCCTGGAGGAGAAGGCCCGTATCACATCGAGCCGCTCCGGCAAGCTCGACAGGGAAACACACCTGAGGATAAAGGAAATCAACGAGAAGCTGCGTCGAGAGGCAGCGGGCCCCATCAAAGAAGCAGAGAGGAAGCTGATGAAGCTGGAGCGTGCCGAAGAAGCCGAGCGGCCCTGGCGACGGAGGGACTTTCCCTACTTTATATACGGGCCGACACTTGATTAATATTCTAATAAAAAATAAACTTTGTTTAACAAGGGCTTATACCCAAATAGGACGAATAAGACTTATAACAAAAATTTAATAGAGACCAAATGGCAATGCAGCCCGGAAGAAAAGACACAAAGATCATAACACCTCATGGCGGGTATCGCGGTTTGAAATCCTATCAAACCACCGAGATTATTTACGACGCCACAATCGTATTTTGCGACCGCTTCATAAATATCCGCTCGCGCACTCATGACCAGATGGTGCAGGCGGCCCGCAGCGGAAAGCAAAACATCGCCGAGGGCAGCATGGCCTCGGGCACCTCCAAGAAGACCGAACTCAAGCTTGTTGGCGTAGCCAGGGCAAGCCTGGAAGAGTTATTGCTTGATTACCAAGATTTCCTGCGCCAGCGCGGACTAAAGCTTTGGGAGAAAAATAACCCGCGGGCGCAGAGAATAAGAAAGCTCGCTTACGCGAACAATAGGTCCTATTCGACCTATAGGACCTATATTAATGACTCTTCACCGGAAATCGCCGCCAATACTCTTATCTGCCTGGTTCACCAGGCGAACTATTTGCTCGACCAACAGCTGCGTCAGCTTGAAAAGCAATTTACCGAAGAAGGCGGCTTTACTGAAAGGCTGTATCGGGCGCGCCAGAGGGTAAAGAGAAATAACATAAATAAGTTCGCTTCCTGCCTGCCGGCAGGCAGGAAGCGAACTTATTTAGATAATAACCGAACACCAATTGGAGCAAACCGCCCTTCAATGGCTGGAGGATCTAGATTACGCGTTATCTCCGCATCCCGCAGGGTGGATATGGCAGCCGGCTACCCGGACCTCATGGCCGAAAAACTCGCAGAGAAATGCCCGCCGGCGGCAACGCACACCATCGTTATATGGACGAAGAAGCCGCACAACCTATTCGTACACAAACGCCTCAACCGGACAATAAAGAAATACAAGCAGCTCTTCATCCTCTACTCCATAACAGGCCTCGGAGGAACGGCCCTCGAGCCTAACGCCCCTCGCATGGAGGAGGCGCTTTCAGCCATGCCGGAGCTGATAAATCTAGCCGGGGACCCCCGCCGAATAAAAATCAGGTTCGATCCGATTATTCACCTGCGGTCAAATAACGGAAGGCGCCACACCAACATCGGCATGTTCGAACGCGTCGCCGGCGCGGCGGCGGAGCACGGCATCAGGGACATCATTATCAGCTGGATGGCCCCGTATAAGAAAGTCGTCGCTCATCTGAGACATAAGGAATTCGAGATCGAAGGCCTGCATCCGGATAGAATACAGGAAGAGTACACCGCGCTTCAAGGCATGGCAAACAGGCTTAACGTGCGCCTCCACGCATGCTGTGTCGATGGCCTGCCCCGCTCCAGTTGCATAGACGGCTTCCTGCTGAACGACCTCCACCCGGACGCCCTCGCGTGCTCGACGAGAAAGGCTAAAGGCCAGAGGGAAGGCTGCGGCTGCACCGAGAGCTGGGACATCGGCTGGTATCTCCCCTGCCCCGTCGGCTGCCTCTACTGCTATGCCAACCCCGCCCTCTAATTGGGGACACTCTTGACAACTTCTTGCGTCGCAAAGGATTATCTGGAAACTATTCAGCTTGGACTATTTTCCTGATATCGGCAACCATATTGATTAAGATTAAAAAAGGGTATTCATAATTAAGACCGATTTTCACACATAGGCTAAGATGATGATTATTGAAGAGTTAAAAATTGACCTGGAGCCGGTGGACTTCTTCGCTCATCTTGCAAGCCAAAAAGACGCCGTATTTCTCGACTGCTCGAAGCGGACACCCCACCGCCGGTATTCGATCATGGCTTTCTCCCCCACCTGCACGTTCACGGCCCGGGGAGAGTCGGCGTATATCACCAGCGGCGGCAGAACGAGATGCGTCCGTGAAAAACCAATGGCCGTCTTAAAGAATCTCCTTGAGAAGAAGAAGCTGGAGTGCGACGTGGACTTTCCTGTAGGCGCGGCAATAGGCTACATCGGCTACGAGACAGGCTACACGCTGGAAGAGATACAAACCCGGCCCAAACCGGGGCTTGGAATCCCGGACTGCTGCCTGAACTTTTACGACTCCCTCCTGGTTTACGACCATGTTGATAAAAAGTATTTCGCAATATCTTCTTCGGAGAATATCAACAAGGAATTACGGAAGGTATTGAAGACATGCGGAAAGCCGGCGCCGGCTCCGGGACCTCCCGGCGCTTCGGAGACTGTACGCTCTTCCACGAACCGCTCCAAATTCACGGAGAGCGTGGAGCGCATCAAGGAGTACATCAGGGAGGGCGACGTCTACCAGGTCAACCTTTCCCAGAGGTTCTCCGCCGGCGCCCCCCCTGACCCATTCAGACTCTACCTCAAGCTCCGGGAACTAAATCCCGTTCCCCACAGCGCCTTTCTCAACCTTGACGGGTTCCAGGTCCTTTCCCTATCACCGGAAAGGTTTGTCCGTATTAAAGGGAGCAAAGTCCAGACGAGACCCATAAAAGGGACAATAAACCGCGGCACCGATCCAACGGACGATGCCAGGAAAAAAGAGAAGCTCTACGGCAGCGGGAAAGACCGCGCCGAACTCCTCATGATAACAGACCTGGAGAGGAACGACCTGGGTCGTGTGTGTTCTCCCCATACCATATCCGTCCCCGATCTTCTAAGTGTCGAGGAATATTCGAGCGTCTTCCACCTGGTCTCAACAATCGAGGGAGAGCTCGCTCCCGGAAAAGACCACATCGACTGCCTTGCCGCCATATTTCCGGGCGGCTCGATAACCGGCGCGCCGAAGATCAGGGCGATGGATATAATAGAAGAGCTCGAGCCGGTACAGAGGAACATATATACGGGAGCTATCGGCTATATCGGCTACAACGACCAAACCGACCTCAACATAGCAATACGTACGGCGATAGTAGCCGGCGGCTCTATCTACTTCCACGGGGGCGGCGGAATCGTCATCGACTCCGATCCGAAGGCGGAATACAATGAGACACTCCACAAGGTCAAGCCGTTTCTCGACGCGATCTCGCCCGGGAGCTACGTAAGGATGCTGCATAGAAAGGGAGCTGCTTTCTTATGATCGTCTACATCAACGGAGAGTATCTCCCCCATTCCGAGGCGCGAATCTCCCCCCTCGACAGGGGCTTTCTTCACGGTTTCGGCGCTTTCGAGACCCTCCGCTCTTACAATGGAAAGATCTTCATGCTCGACGACCATGTGAAACGCCTGAAGGGCGCCCTGCACTCGTTGAATATAAAGCCTCCACGTGTCATTGATAACCTTCAGGAAATCCTGGGCCGTTTGCTAAAGCTGAATAAACTCAGGGACGCCCGCTTGAGAGCTACGGTTACTGCCGGGCACAATGAACCTGCCGTGCTGTGCACTTCCGGGGAGCTCCCGCCGTACGGAGAGGAGCTCTACAGTAAAGGCGCTTCCGTTATACTGATAGACGACCCGGAGAAATACCATCACGGGTTCTTGAGGATCAAATCGACGAGCTACCTCGGAAATATCATGGTACGTGATGAGGCGCGGCGACGCGGAGCGCTGGAGGCTATAATCTGCCATCCCGTGCACGGCCCCATCGAGTGTTCCATGAGCAATCTTTTTATCATCGAAGAAGGCAGGATCCTCACCCCCCCTCTCTTTCTCCCCATACTTCCGGGCATAACGAGAGATGTTGTCGTGAAAATGGCGGCAGGCCTCGATCTTCCCGTGGTGGAAATCACCTTCACCAGGAACCGCCTCATGCAGTGCGACGAGGTCTTCATTACAAACTCCCTTATGGAGGTCATGCCCGTAACGAATATCGATAAAAAAATAATCGGCGACGGAAAACCCGGAAAAATCACTTTAGAGATTCTCAACCGCTACCATAAGGTAGTAAATAATGCTGCCCAGGATTCCGGTGAATAATACCGCGCAGGAAAACATAGTTATTCATAAATCAGCTTAAAAGGAGGATGCTATGAAGGTACTGGCAATTAACTCGAGCCCGCGTATGGACAAGGGAAATACCGATCTCATACTCCAACCGTTTCTGGACGGCATGAGAGAGGCGGGAGCAGAGGTCGATCTATTCTACACGAGAAATCTCACAATCAACCCCTGTATCGGCTGCTTTCACTGCTGGCTGGAGAAGCCGGGGGAGTGCTGTCAGGACGACGACTTGAAGATGCTCTTCCCCAAATTCAAGGAGGCGGATATCCAGGTTTGGGCCACGCCGCTTTACGTGGACGGCATGACTGGACCGATGAAGAACCTACTGGACCGAATAATCCCTCTTGCCGAACCTTTCATAGTACTCCGCGACGGCCACTGCCGCCACCCTGCGCGCAGCGGCAAAAAGGATATAAAAGTTGTGCTCGTCTCAAATTGCGGCTTCTGGGAGATGGACAACTTCGATCCGCTCATCGCCCACATCAAGGCTTACTGCAAAAACCTAGACGGTAAATTCGCGGGAGCGCTGCTACGCCCTCACGGCGAGGCAATGCGGCCCATGATGGAGATGGGCCTACCGATCAGCGACATCTTCGAGGCAGCGAAGGAGGCGGGAAGACAGTTAACAGCAGACGGTAAAATGAAACCCGAGACGCTCGGGACGGTCAGCCGCGAGCTCGTACCCATGGACATGTGGATCGAGATGGCGAACGGGTACATGCGGGATACGCTGGAGAGGGTGGAAGGTTCTTCGTAGAAAATACTCTCCGCGGCGAAATCGACTTCAATCAATATATGAACTTGGGCTAATCGAGGGCGCGAAACTCCGCTTCCTTAAACTCTCCGTCGATTAATTTATAAATAGAACGTTTGCTATATGAACTGACTTCGCGGTTGCAGCCTTCCAGATGCGCAGTCTTACGTTCTTCACGATCGAGTATCTCCAGGATACCGTCCCCATCGATATCCCAAAATCCCATCTCGTGTGAATGGAGAATCAGGCCTTCCCGAACGATTGCCCCGGTGTTGTCCTCGCCGGCGTTCGAGTACAAGACCGAATACGATGACGGGCCGAAAGTTACAAGTTGCCCCAAGTACGTGAAGTAACCCTGGTTTCCGCCGCCCGCTCTGATCCAGGCCTCCAGTTTGCCATCGCCCTCCACATCCAGCAGCTCATACTCGACTGTGTCCGCGTCAGCGATTTTTTCGTCCAGCCTCCACCCGCCCTCGGACCTCAGCAGCCAGAGCTCGCTGTATCCCGCGGCGTGGCACTGTCCGCCGTCGTAGAACGAGACAAGAGCTTCCCGGGCACCTTCCCCCCGGAAGGAGCCCTCGTGCCATTCCACGTGCTTCAGCTCATAGGGAAACCCGTCTTCGTTTAACCTGTCCTTGAACAAGCTCCTGATAATTCGAATATCCAGTTCGCAACGATCCTCTCCCCGTGAGGACCCGGCTGCCAGCATGGCAATAGCAGCACAGCAAATCATTGAACGCATAAAAATCATTTAACTCCTTAACCTGAATTATTCATCAACTTGGCGGATTTCACCGTAATGTCCTGGTAATCAGTTGATTGCGCTATATCAATCTAAAAAATCAATTTTTCGCCAGATCGCTGAGAAGCAAACTTCCCTGCTATCTATGCCGGTTTTCGGAATCACATGAATAATTCAGGTTAAACTCATAAAACTATAAATGTTTTCAGAAAGAGAGGAAGCGGAACCATCCGAGGTCGAGGAGCTCGCTGATCGTGGCAATAAAAAGAACAACGGTATAAAGGATAATGACAAATGTGGCGATAGCTTCCTTTCTCCCGGAGAGGAAAGCGATAATCCTATTTCTTGCGAAGAGAAGAACGGCGCCCACTACCGCGCCGGACAGGGCCGCCGCGTAAACAGTCGGGGCAGTCGCTCCCAGGATAAGGGCGGCGTACATAGGCACGAAGGACAGGAAGATCATGATGAGTATGAAGATGAAAAGATCGATCATATCTCAATCCTCCCCTCGAATACCTCCCGCGCGGGCCCGGTGATATACACGCGGTCGTCATCCGCCCATTCGACCACAAGTTCACCGCCGTCGAGGCAAACCGTAACCTCGCGCCCTGTTAAACCTTTCAATACCGAGGCGACGACAGAAGCCCCCGCGCCCGTCCCGCAGGCAAGGGTCTTACCCACACCCCGCTCCCAGACTCGAACGGTTATCTCTTTTTCACTCTCAACTCTCACGAACTCGACGTTCGCCCTGTTGGGAAAGAAAGAGTCGGCTTCGAGGAGCGGGCCGAACGAGCCGACTGCATCGTCGCCTATATCGTCCGTGAAGATTACGCAGTGAGGGTTCCCCATAGAGACGCAGGTCACTGTGAACTCACGGGAGCCTATCTTCAGGCAGTGATCGATCACATGTCCCTCGGCGTTAACAGGTATCGCCGGCCCGTCAAGGATGGGCTCGCCGAGGCACACCCTCACGTCGTCGCCGGTGAACCCTCCCTCTATAATGCCGGAGAGCGTCTCAAGGGTCACGGACTCGCCGGGGACCTTCCCCCTGTGTCTCAGGAAGTTGGCGATACAGCGCGCGCCGTTCCCGCACATCTCAACCTCGCCGCCGTCGGCGTTGAAAACCCTCATTTTGAAATCCGCGTTTTTCGACGGCTCGACGATCAGGACGCCGTCGGCTCCGATGCCGAACCGCCTGTCGCACAGCTTCGCGATAACCTCCGGAGAAAGCTCGACCCTATCCTCCGTCCCGTCAATAACGACGAAGTCGTTCCCCAGCCCCTCCATCTTCGTAAACTTTATCTTCACTTTAAAAACCTAACACAGAGCTAACCTACGAACTACGAGGCGCGGAGTACCGAAGTAGCGAGTCAGGTTGACCAACTTGTTATACGGATTCAAGCTCTTTGAGCATCTTGCCATCTTTGTTCTTCCACGCGGTAAGTCCGTTTGCATGACCACCATGAATCACGGCGGCGGCGGCGCTAGGACTGGAAAACTCCACATCCTGGGTAAACAAAAGGTGATCCGTTTTAGTAGTGAGAGCGCCATCGTCTTTCAACTTTTGCCGCATATTTAGAGCCCACGGATATTTCTGAGAAGAAGGGCGCTCGTTGAGGACGGCTTGTGATCCTGCAAGCACTACAATTCCATTAGGTGTTAAATGCCCGGTGGCTTTAAGTCCCTTTATTTTGCAGGAAAGCGACTCAAGCTCAGTTACACCGGCCGCATTTATTGTTATTGGAACCAATACCTCCACACCGAGCACAGGCAATAATTGGTGGATTTTCTCAAGAAAGATTTCCATATCTTCGCGATCGGATTCTGGTAACCGCGAACCGCTGCTTTGGCTGTTTTTAACTTGTGCCCGACCAGCTTGTTTTGCCTGTTCGATTAAGCGCCCTTCAAGATACCTGATGTGAGCTTTGGTGAGATTTTCGTCCTTACTTGTGAAGAATGCGATGCGATTCCAAAAGTCTTTGTCGAGATGGCCTTTTACTCTGTCTCTAATGGACTCCGCCTCTCCGATATATACGGCACTCTTTCCAGTCTCTGGATCAATGCCTGTGAGTAAATAGACGCCTGAATTCTGAGACTCATCACGGGCGAGTACGCTATCGAATTCACTTCTTGGGCCAGCGACGGCTTTGCCTGTCCAGTTCGACAATTCTGCCGTTCGGAGCCGTTTTGGGTCTCCGTGGGCAAGGAATATCTTAATGGTTGCGCTTGGCATGAATTGGATAAGTATAACCGCAGATTATACGGATTAAACGGATTTAAAAATTAGAACTCTTTGTGAGTTCGGTATCCTCAGTTGTGTATTTCTCCAGAAACTTGAAACCAGCAACCAGAAACCGCCGTTACCCCTCCTCACCCTAGCCCTCTCCTCCCTCAAGGGAGGAGAGGGAATTTTAATCAATTGCTTCTTTGCGCGGCTTCAATGAATTGCAAGGGGCACTAAAAGCTTAAACTCCACATTGCCGCTACTGACACTTCCGTGTTATCTCTTTCTTATTTTCTCCAGCAACCAGAAACCAGAAACTAGAACCTGTTGTTAACTACTCCGCCTTGGGCGCCTCTGCCGGCGTTCCGGACGGCACTCCGGACGGTGCTTCAACCTCGTCCATCATGCCCTCCATCGTTATCTGCTGGATTTTGGGCATGATATCCGCCATTTGCTTCTGGGTAATCGCCATCGTCTTCTTCATCAGCTCGGGATTCTTGCTGATGAATTTCTGCCCCACAGGGCTCTTGTAAAAATCTATCAGCCCCTTCAGCTCTTCCTCGGTGAACGTGCCCGCGTAAATGCCGATGTAATCATCTTTGAGTTTATCCCAGCTTAATTCCTTGGCCAGCAGGTCCATAATTTGCCCCTGCATTAACTGCGCCCTGTCGGTGGCCTCTTCTGAAATGCCCATGCTCTTTAACTGGGACGCCTGCATCTGCTTGACGGCCTCAAAAGACTCCTCGATGGCCTCCTGAACATTCATCAGTTCAAGCAGCTCTTCGGCCAATGCACGACGGGCGTCCTTCTCCTGGGCCCGAACGGGCAGCGCGAGCGCGAATGCCATAACCAGAACTATCATATACACCTTTCTCATAACTATCTCCTCCCTTTCTTGATTAGCTGAAAAACCAATGAAGTAATCCGCTCAATCAGTTTAATCCGCGGTTCCTTTTGTTATAAGAGGAAGTCGGGTACGGACTCGCCCCGGACGAGGTCCTCGTAGGTCTCCCTCTTCCTGACCACTTCAAATTCGCCACCATGGACCATCACCTCGGCGGCCCTCGGGCGGGAGTTGTAATTCGAGGACATGCTGAAGCAGTATGCACCCGCGCCCATGATTGCAAGTAACTCCCCGCTGCGCGGCGCGGGTATCTCCCTCTCCCTGGCGAAGAAATCCCCGGACTCGCAGACGGGGCCGACGATATCGGCCGTGATGGTCTCCCTCTCTTCCCTGACGACGGGCACTATCTCGTGGCGGGCCCCGTATAGGGCGGGCCTTATAAGATCGTTCATTCCGCCGTCGACTATAACGAACGTTTTAGAGGGCGTCCTTTTCACGTAAAGCACCATCACGACCAGTATTCCGGCGTTTCCCGCGATAAATCTGCCCGGTTCCACGATCAGTTTCAAGCCTGTCTCTTTGACCAGCGGCAAGACCGCCTTCGCGAAATCATCGGCCGTGGCCGGCGTTTCGTTCGTGTACACAATCCCCATGCCGCCGCCGATGTCGAGGTACTCCACGCCGGGGCATATTTTCCTGACCCTCTCTGAGAAGGGGACCATCTTATCCAGGCTCTCCACGTACGGCGCAGCATCGGTTATCTGTGAGCCTATGTGCATCTGGATTCCCTTCGCAGCGACGTTCGGCATCGCGTTCACGGCCTCGTAGACCTCGTAGGCGTTCTCCATCTCCAGGCCGAACTTGCTCTGCTTCTTCCCGGTCTTCAGATATTTATGAGTCCCGGGATCCACATCGGGGTTGATCCGGACGGCAATACGGGCCTCGGTTGAGAGGGACCCCGCCACTTTATTGATAAGCTCGAGCTCGCCCATGCTCTCGACCGTGAACATGAGTATTCCCTCCTTGATAGCGAGGGCTATCTCCTCTTCCGTCTTCCCGACTCCGGCGAATACGACCTTTGCGGGATCGGCGCCCGCGGTGAGAGCTCGGAAGAGCTCTCCTCCCGATACTATGTCGAGGCCGGCCCCGCAGCGTACAAGCGCCCTTATTACGGCTATGTTGGAGCTGGACTTGACCGAGAAGCATATCATGTGCTCGACGCCGGAGAGCGCCCTGTCCCACTTCTTGTAGTGGTCCGTGAGCGTCTTGTGGCTGTACACATAGACGGGCGTGCCGATGCTTCTCGCGACTTCGGTTACATCAACCGACTCGCAGCAGAAACGCCTGCTCTTGTAGTAAAAATCATGCATAATAAATTTTTTTCTGAAAAAAATTTATTTTAGCTTTTCCAGCCAGGCGGCGATCTCCTTCTTCACCAGACCGGGAGACGTGCTCCCCTGCGACACTTTTCTCTCCACCGACTTTTCAGGGCCCACAAGGGCCGCCACGTCATCCCCGAAGAGCGAGGAGAAGTTCCGCCACTCATCCGGAGTCAGGTCGCCGTATGTCTTATCGCCATCCCTGCAGTGGCGCGTCAGCTCTCCGACTATCCTGTGGGCATCCCTGAACCTCTCGCCCTTCTCGACCAGGTATTCCGCTATATCGGTCGCCTCAGAGAAATCACCGTCGAGGGCCCGCAGAAGTGCTTCCGCGTCAACACTCATGCCCCCGACATACTTCGCAACGATGTCAACCGTGTGGAGCACAGCGTCGAAGGCCTCGAAGAGAGGCCTCTTGTCCTCCTGCATGTCCCTGTTGTAGGAGAGAGGGAGCGATTTCATAGTACTCATCATGGCAATAAGAGAGCCGAACGCTGCGCCGGACTTCCCCCGCGCGAGCTCCAGCCCGTCCGGGTTGACCTTCTGCGGCATCATGCTGCTCCCCGTGCAGAGAGACTCGTCAAAGGCTATGAAGCCAAACTCCTTCGTGGACCAGAGAATCAGCTCCTCACACAGCCTCGATATGTGAACGAAAAGAATGGCTATCGCCGAAAGGACCTCCATGACGAAGTCCCTGTCGCTTACGGCATCGATGCTGTTGGAGGCCACGCCTTCGAACCCGAGAAGCTCCGCGGTGTAGGTGCGGTCTATGGGGAGGGAAGTCCCCCCGACGGCCCCCGAGCCGAGCGGGAGAACATTGACCCTCTTCCTGCAATCGCCGAGCCTCTCACGGTCCCGCTCGAGCATTTCCACGTACGCTAAGAGATGGTGCGCGAAGAGCACCGGCTGTCCATGCCGCATGTGAGTGTAGCCGGGCATGATCGCATCGATGTTGGCGTCGGCTGCGAGCGCAATAACCCTCTGCAACCCCCTTATGGAAGAGCCGAGCTTGTCTATGCCGTCCCTCACGTAAAGACGCACGTCCGTCGCTACCTGGTCGTTTCTGCTCCTGGCGGCGTGAACGGCCTTGCCCGCGTCGCCGACCCGCTCTATAAGCAGCACCTCGATGGCCGAGTGCACGTCCTCGGCTGCCGGGTCCAGCTTGACCGTGCCGTTCTTCAGGTCCTCGCCTATTTGCGTAAGGCCGGCGACTATCTCCTCCGCCTCCTCTTTCCGGATGATCCCGCACTCGGCAAGCATCCTGACGTGAGCGCATGATCCCGCTATGTCATAGAGTGCGAGCCTGGAATCCACCGACAGGGAGGATGTGTACCGGATTATCTCTTCATCGGGGGGGACTGAAAAGGCCCCGCCCCACAGCTTCTCAGCCATCTTCTTTCTCCCTTTGTTTCAATATCGACTGTATTCTCAGCCTGAGCGCGTTGAGCTTTATGAAACCCGTCGCGTCGCTCTGCCGGTAGACGGAGTCCTTCTCGAAGGTGGCGAACTCCGGGTGGTAAAGCGAGCTGGCCGATTTCCTCCCGACGACCGTGCAGTTTCCCTTGTAAAGCTTCAGGCGCGCCGTCCCCGTGACGTTCTTCTGTATCTCGTCCGTCATGGACCGGAGGAGCTCCATCTCCGGAGCGTACCAGAAACCGTTATAGACGAGCGACGCGTACCGGGGGACCAGCGAGTCCCTGAGCTTCATCACCTCCCTGTCGAGGGTGAGCGACTCAACCGCCCGGTGGGCGTGGTGAAGGATCGTCCCTCCCGGCGTCTCGTATATCCCCCTGCACTTCATGCCGACGTACCTGTCCTCGACCATGTCCACCCTGCCGATCCCGTTCCTGCCCCCGATATCGTTCAGGGACCCCAGCATCTCAACGGGGCCCATATTCCTGCCGTCGATCGCCACGGGTATCCCGCTCTCGAAGTCGATCTCTATGTACGTCTCCTCGTCGGGAGCATCTTTGGGGGAGACGGAGAGCGTGAATATCTCCTCGTCGGGCTCCCTCCAGGGATCCTCGAGGATTCCTCCCTCGTAGCTGATGTGCATGATGTTCCTGTCGCTGCTGTACGGCTTCTCCACTGACCCGGGAACCTCTATGCCGTGTTTCTTCGCGTAGGCGAAGAGGTCCGTCCTGGACGAGAGGTCCCACTCCCTCCAGGGAGCGATAACCTTAGCATCAGGCATGAAATGGAAATACGTTATCTCGAAACGCACCTGGTCGTTCCCCTTGCCCGTGGCGCCGTGGGAGAGATACCCGGCGTTCTCCTTTTTCGCTATCTCGACCTGCTTCTTCGCGATGAGCGGCCTGGCGACCGAAGTCCCCAGAAGGTAGTACCCCTCGTATATCGCGCAAGCTTTTATGACGGGAAATATGAAGTCGGAGACGAACTCCTCCCTGAGATCTGCTACATATACCTTCGACGCGCCCGTCTTCTCCGCCTTCTCCTCGATAGGGCCTACCTCCTCCCCCTGCCCGAGGTCCGCAATGAAGGCGATAACCTCGAGGCCCTTCTCCTCTATCAGCCACTTGAGGATTATGGAGGTATCGAGCCCCCCCGAGTACGCCAGAACAACCTTAGACATAACAAAACCCCCTGTTATTAAAACCTATATTCAGAAATCATAGTGACAATAAAAAAGCAGAATATCAAATCAACGTGCAGTAATTACCAAGATACAAGGTACAATAACCAAACAATATTCAAATTCAAAATTCAAATTACCAAACTCAATAGTACTGTCTTCAAGCTTAAATCTGGGCTTGCTTGGTGATTGATTATTGGTCATTGGTTATTGTTTGTATCTTGTCTCTTGGTGTTTGGTTATTAAATAATAGACTTTCCCTCCGTCTCCTTTAGTACTCCTTCAAATATTTTTAGGGCCTCGTCTATCTCATCCCTCGTAACCGTCAATGCCGGCATGAACCGGATGACCACTTCGGCAGTACAGTTCAGGAGGAGCCCCTTATCCATGCAAGCCGATACGATCTCCGCACCCCCCTCCTTTACCTGTACGCCCAGCATGAGGCCGACACCCCTGACGTCGTCAATAATTCCCATCCTCTCCTTGAGCGAAAGAAGGGATTTCTTTAGATAATCGCCCATCTCCTCGACGTTGGCCAGGAGGTTCTCCTCGTCTATCGCCCTGAAGACGGCCAGCGAGGCGGCGCATGCCAGGGGGCTACCCCCGAAAGTTGAGGCGTGCGTGCCCGGGGAGAGAACGTCGGCGACTTTTTCCGCGGCAACCATGGCGCCCATCGGCACGCCGCCCGCTATTCCCTTCGCGAGCGTCATCACGTCGGGAATGATATCGAATATCTGGAAGGCGAAATATCTCCCCGTCCTGCCCATCCCCGTCTGCACCTCGTCGAATATCAGTAGCGCTCCCCTTTCGTCGCACAGCTCCCTCAGCGCGGCGAGGTACTCGGCGGTGGCCGGGTGGACCCCGCCCTCACCCTGGACGGGCTCGACGATGATCGCGCATGTCTTGTCACCTACCGCCCCCTTCGCCGCTCCTATATCGCCGAACGGGACATAGTCGAAACCGGGAAGCATGGGGCCGAAGCCGTCCCTGTACTTGACCTGGCCCGTGGCGGCGAGTGATCCGTAAGTCCGTCCGTGGAAAGACTGCTCCATGGCTACGACCTCGAACCTGCCGTTCTCCTGCCCCCATTTCCTCGCCAGCTTGAGGGCGGCCTCGTTCGCCTCCGCCCCGCTGTTGCAGAAGAAAACCTTTCCGGGAAAGGAGCGCTCCACGATGGTCCGGGCCAGCAGGCCCTGGAGCTCGTTGTAGTAATTGTTCGGCAGGTGGATGAGCTTGCCCGCCTGCTCCCTCACGGCCTCGACGACAAACGGGTGGCAGTGGCCTATGCCGCTCACAGCCCAACCGGGAAAGAAGTCCAGGTACTCCTTCCCTTCCAAGTCCCGGACCCTCGAACCTTTTCCGCTCACTATAACGAGGGGGTTCCGCTTGTAGGTCGGGACGACGAACTCCTCGTACTGTTCCATTAGCTCATTCATTGCGTGATCTGCGTCCCTACCCCTTTCTTTGTGAAAATCTCGAGAAGGAGTGTGTGGGGAATCTTCCCGTGAATGATGTGAATTTTCCTCACCCCTCCGATAAGCGCGTCGATGCCGGCGCGCACCTTCGGGAGCATCCCTCCCGCGATAACATTCTCCGAAATGAGGTGGTTGACCTCATCGATATTGATCGTCGAGAGGATCTCCCCGTCTTTTATAATCCCGTCGACGTTCGTGAGGAAGACAAGCTTTTTCGCCCCGACGGCAACAGCGACCTTGCTGGCGACCGTGTCCGCGTTGAGGTTGTACAGCTTCCCGTCATCCCCCTGCCCGATGGGCGCGATCACGGGGATTGTGCCGTCGGAACATATGCCTGCCAGCCTTTCGCCGTCTATAAAGTCCGCTGCTCCCACGTAACCGATATCCACCCCGATCGCTCGCCCCTCCGGCTCCATGCACGTAACCGGTGGATGCTTCACGGCTTTAATCAGACCTCCGGTCTCACCGGAGAGGCCGACGGCTTTCCCCTTAAGCTTCCCTATCTCGCTCACGATGGCCGGGTTGATTGTGCCGACGAGAACGTCCTTCACTATCGCGAAAGTCTCCTCGTCCGTCACCCTCAACCCCTCGATAAACCTCGGCACTTTCCCCGCCTCGTTCATGCGGTAGCTGATAAGCCCCCCGCCGCCGTGGACGATAATCGGGTGCATGCCCACGGCGGACATGAAGACGATGTCTTTCAGTATCGTCGTGTCCTTTTCCCCGTCGCCCATGGTCGCCCCCCCGTACTTGACGACGACCTTCTTGCCCTTGAAGGACTGGATGTACGGAAGTGCCTCGATCAGCACCCGGCTCTTCTCTATCAGCTGTTCTATCATATGTTGACCTCGACGTATTCCGGGGAGAGATCGCAGGTCCAAACCCTGGACTCGCCATTGCCGTCTCCAAGGACGACTTCTATCTCTATCCTATCCGCTTCCAGAAGATCGGCGTTCCTGGAGACGATCATACCGCCCTCGATGACCTTCTCGCCACCCACGAAAACCTCCACGTCGCACGGTTCGAAGACCGCCCGGGAGGCGCCTATGGCGGCCATCATCCTACCCCAGTTGGGGGACCTCCCGTACAGGGCGGCCTTGAAAAGGTTGGAGGTGGCTATCGCCCTGCAGGCCTCGAGGGCATCCCCGTCGGAGGAGGCCCCACGGACCCTGATCTCGACGAACTTGGTCGCCCCCTCGCCGTCCAACACTATCTCACGGGCCAACTTGACGCAGACCGCCTCCAGCCCCGCCGCCAGCGCCTCGTACGACGAGTCCCGGATTTCTATCCTCCCGGCGCCGGACCTGCCGTTGGCCATGCATATCACGGTGTCGTTCGTGCTCATATCGCCGTCAACTGTGATCCTGTTGAACGAGGCGTCAACTGCTTCCGTCAGGGCCTCCCTCAGAAGTCCCGGCTCTATTGCGGCGTCGGTGGTTATAAACGCCAGCATCGTCGCCATGTGCGGGCATATCATTCCCGCGCCCTTCGCCATGGCGCCGATACGCACCTCTTTTCCGCCGTTGTCGAGGCTCAAGGCGCACTCCTTCTTCCGCGTGTCCGTCGTCAAGATGGCCTCCGCGGCGTCGCCCCCCCCGCCGTCGCTCATGTTCTCAGCCAGCCAGGCGACGCCCGCAAGGACCTTATCGATGGGGAGCCGGACGCCTATCTTTCCCGTCGAGGCGACGGCAACATCGGCCGGGTCTAAGCCCAGGCGGACGGCCACCTCCCGGCACATCGCGACCGCGTCGTTGTAGCCGTCCTCGCCGGTGCAGGCGTTCGCCCCGCCGCTGTTGGCTATGACCGCTCTGGCCGTCCCGTCGGAGAGATGTTTACCCGTCACGGCAACTGGGGCTGCCTTCACCCTGTTAACGGTTAAGAGCGCCGCTGCCGACGCCGGCGCCTCGGAGTAAAGAAGCGCGAGGTCTTTCCCCTCTTTCTTGATGCCGCACCCGACGCCCGCGGCAAGAAATCCCGCGGGCGCGGTGACACCGCCATCGATCCAGTTAAACAAGACCCTCTTTTTCATCGCAGCCGCACATGATGTTCATGTTCTGGACAGCCTGGCCCGCGGCCCCCTTGACGAGGTTGTCTATCGCAGACACCACGACCAGCTCTTTCTTATCTTTCAGGACACCGATCCCTATGTCGCAGTAGTTGGTGTTGGTTACGTATTTCGTATCGGGCCACTCTCCCCTTTTCAGCACCCTTACAAAGGGCGCCCCGGAGTAAAACCGGCGATAGATGGCAAGAACGTCCTCTCCCGGAATATCCTTCACCAGCTTGAGATAGCAAGAGCATAGTATCCCCCTGTTCACGGGGACCAGTGTTGGGGTGAAGATTACACCGATCTCCCTCCCGGCCAGCCTGCCAAGCTCCTGGTCTATCTCGGGAGTGTGCTGGTGAGAGCCGACCTTGTAGGACCTCACGCTCTCGTTGCACTCCGCGAAGAGGAGTTCAAGCGAGGCCTTCTTCCCGGCGCCCGTGACGCCTGACTTGGCGTCGATTATTATCCTCGTTTCGTCAACCAAGCCCTCCCCCATCAGGGGGGCCAGGGCCAGGATAGCCGCCGTAGGGTAGCAGCCGGGATTGGCCACGAGAGAGCTCTTTGCTATCCGCTCCCTGTTCAGCTCGGGCATGCCGTAAACGGCGCTGTCGATAAGCTCCGGCTTCGTATGGTCCTCGCCGTACCATTCCTTGAACAGCCGCGGGCTTTCCAGCCTGAAGTCGGCGCTCAGGTCGATAACCTTTACACCCCCATCGAGCAGCTCCGGCGCGTATTTCATCGAGACCGTGTGAGGGAGGGCCAGGAAGGCTATATCACTCTTCTCGATGACCCTCCCGGTGTCCGGGTGGCCGCATACCATGCTTATACTGCCGGCGAGATCAGGATACTCATCCTCTATCATGACGGGAACCTCGAGCTTGGCGGATAGATCGACGATCTTCACAGATGGGTGGCCGGACAGGATCTTCACGAGATCGTGGCCCGTGTAACCCGTAGCGCCTACAATACTGACCGTTATCATCTCATCTTCCTTCCTGCGTTGTTGACGGCAAGCGCCGGTTCTTTTACAAACGGCTCCCGGAACCCCCGATCACGAGTTTCACGTCGAGCAATTCTACTCTGGCCTGACGTCGAAGTCAAAGAGTTAGCTTCACAATTTTTTTCTTTTTCAATCCGCTTAATCAGTATAATCCGCGGTTCCCTTTTTTCTTTGCGGTTCATTCTGCTTTTATATTTAATTCGTGTTAATTTCCGTCTAAAGCCGGACAGGCGTGTAATTCGTGGATAATTTTTTCTTTGCGCCCGGCGCCTGTGCTGCCTGTCCCGAGCCCGGTCGAGGGGAGCCTGTCGAAGTGCGCCTTTGCGGTTAATTTTCCTTTTTTGCTTTTTATAATTCGTGTTAATTAGTGAAATTCGTGGACAATTTTATTCTTTTCGTTCTTTGCCTGCCCCGTTTGATGGCGAAGCCTATCTAATGGGGTGCCTCTGTGGTTATTTTTTTTAGTCGTTGTATTTTCAAATCCGTTTAATCCGTGGTTCCCTTTTTTCTTTGCGCCCTCTGCGTCTTTGCGGTTCAATATTTTTTTCTTCGAAGCAGAAACAGCCCGGGTTCGAGGAACCCGGGCTGTTGTGAAAGCGAGATGGTGAAGATTAACGCTTGGAGAACTGGAACCTCTTTCTCGCGCCGGGCTGACCGGTCTTCTTCCTCTCCTTCATCCGGGGGTCGCGCGTAAGGAAGCCGGCGCCCTTGAGCTGCTGCTTGAGGTTCTCATCGGCTTTCACCAGTGCCCTGGCCAGGCCGTGCCTCATCGCACCTGCCTGTCCCGACAGGCCGCCCCCGTTTACGCTGGCGAAGATATCGTACCTCTTCAGGCTATCCGTGATGGCGAGGGGCTGGCATATCAGCGCCCTCTGCGTGGGCCTCGGGAAATAATCTTCAAGGGATTTCTTGTTGACCTCTATCTTTCCCCTTCCGGGAACGATGCGGACCTTCGCGACGGACTCCTTCCTTCTGCCCGTTGCGTAAAAATATTTCGATTCCTCAGCCAATGGTGCTCCTCCTTTTAAACTTCGAGCGGTTCGGGATTCTGGGCCGTATGGCGGTGATTGGCCCCTTTATATACCTTGAGCTTCTTCAACATGCTCCTGCCGAGCTTGTTGTGGGGGACCATCCCCCTCACGGCCAGGGTGATTATCCTCTTGGGATCGCGCTCCCTGAGCCGGCTCAGCTTCTCCTCCTTGAGCCCTCCCGGATAGCCGGAATACCTCTGGTATATCTTCTGCTCCTCTTTCTTGCCCGTAACCCTGACCTTCTCGGCGTTGATGACGATAACGCCGTCCCCCACGTCCATGTGGGGCGTGTATATGACCTTGTCCTTACCCCTGAGCACGTCGGCGACCCGGGTTGCAAGCCTGCCGAGTATCTTGCCGTCGGCATCGACGATGTACCACTTCCTCTTGATGTCCTTCTCTTTCGGAATATACGTCTTTTTCTTCTTCATTTCGTACCTGCTATAAGGTGAAGCTGGAAACTACTATAACGGCCCCCGCATGTCAACGCTAAACTGCACGCTTAAATTGCGCGATAATTAATATTTAAGATGCGGTACTTACTTGAACGATATGAAAAGTATATGTCAAAACTTGATTTTATTAAATACTGGGGCTTTTCTCAGGTTCTGCAGGTCGGGGTCACTTCTTATATGATCGAGGTCATCAAACCCTTTTTCCAGGGATTTCGATAGCCATTTGAAAGATTTCTCCGGATCTCCTTTCAGACTGTAAAGGCAGGCCAGGTTATAGTAAGCGTCCGGCTCATCGGGAGATATTTCCACGCATCTCTTCAGGAGCTCCTCCGCTTCCTCGTAACGGCCAAGTCTCAGGTAGATGGTCCCGAGGCCGGCGTGCGCCCGCCCGTAGCCGGGGGCGACCTCAAGAGCTTCCTTGAATACTTGTTCTCCGAGCTCGTAGTCACCATCCCTCAAGTGAAAACTTCCTACAAGGTCCTTTACGATAGCGCTGTCGGGGGAATCTTTTTCCATGCCGGCGAAGAGCTCATTCGCCTCATCCGTCTTCCCTTGACTCGAAAGTACGTCTCCAAGGAGGTATCTCACTCCATTACTCCCGGGGTCGATCTCCAGGGCTTTTTTCAGTTCTTCTTCGGCCCTTGCGAACTTCTTCAATTGAAGATAAACGATCCCCCGCCTGGCGCGGGCCGGCGCGAAGTCGGGTTTCAGCTTCAGTGCGAAACCGTACTCCTCGATAGCTTTGCGATATTCTCCTCTCTTCTCATGAATGAAACCGGTGTTATAGCTGTTCTTCGCATCGAAAAAATTCTTGTGCTCGATACGCTTCTCAAGGCTGAGATTCCCATCCTTAAGGGTCTTTTTTTGAACTCACTCAAAAGTGAAAATACGCTCCTGATCTAAGCGATTTAGAATAGCTATCATCTTATCCTGTCCGTCTATTAGCCTTGTACTTTTATCTTTAAGTCCCGTTACATCCGTAACTAACTCATTAATTGCCTCAGTATGCTTCACTACCTCTATTGCTATTCTGTCAACCGGCTTTTCCAATCCCTTTCCTTCCATGGTTTTCTCCTTTTTCAGTTCGGTCACATCCTTTTCAATACATACCTTGGCCTTGAGCTTCCCCGTTTCATCATAGAGATAGGAGGTGACAAGCCAGATGGGGAACACCTCACCGGATTTCCTCACCCCCAGCGACTCCGCCTCCCACGATTCGCCCTTTGCGGCGAGTTGTGACAGCTTCTCCCGGAGTTCCTTCGAGGTCTCATCCGACCAGAGGACGCTCACCGGCCTCCCGATCAGCTCATTTGCCCTGTAGCCGAACATCTTCTCGCCCGCACGGTTTATGCTCGTGACTATCCCGTTAGCGGCGGTGGAGATGATGGAGTAGGCGGCACTCTCAACCAGTAGTGCGAGGTACTTCGCTTTCTCTTCCTCTTTCTTCCCCATAGCTTTTTTCTATCATTTAAAGAGATGAGCCGCAAGAAAAAGCCTACCACTGGAACGTTACATGGATGTTACTATAACCGGAGGACGGCGATATTAAGTAAGCTAACACGGTAAAAGCCGGGATGACTCCATGACAAATAAAAAGGCCATATCAGTATTTATCGACTTCGACGGGACCATAACGAAGCGGGACACGCTTCAGTTCCTCCTCGACGAATTCGGCAGGGAGGCCTGGAGGCCGATCGAGAAACGCGTGGACCGGGGCGAGCTGGTCGAGGCAAAGGCCCTGCAGATGGAGATGGACCTCGTGGACGCCTCGATGGAAGAGGCCCTGCGCTCCATAGACGGCAACATAGAAATAGACTCCCATTTCATGGAGTTCATGGAATGGTGCAGGCAGAATAAAATCAGGACAACAATCGTAAGCGGCGGCTTCAGGAGGTTCATCCGCCGAGTCCTGCTCGAAGAAGCAAGCGGCGGAATCGAGGTGCTCGCCAACGAAATAGACATCAAGGACGGCAGATGGGTGGTGGTCCCCCTGGGAAAGTGGGAGGACTGCCGGCAGTGCAACCACTGCAAGAGGACGGCAGTCCTCGGGGCCGGGAGAGCCGGCGACACGACCGTCTATATAGGAAACGGCAACACGGATATCTGCCCGGCACGGTCCGCCGACGTGGTGATCGCGCGCGACAGGCTCGCCGCCGCAATGAGGGATGAGGGCAGGAAACATTATGAGTTCGACGACTTCCTCGACGTTAAAAACCACTTGATCGAAGTCCTGCAAAGAATGTCCACTAATTGCACGAATTCAGAATAATTTCGGACACGGTGGTATTTGAATTCGTGCACATTAGTGAAATTCGTGGATTGTTTCATGTTTTTTAAATGGAGGTTAGTACAGATGAAAGTACGCGTGAGGAGAAATTTAGCGAAAAGGCTTCTCAACCACGGGCCGACGGTGCTCGTCGCCTCGTTTTACCGCGGGAGGCCGAACGTCGCGACCATAGCCTGGACGATGCCGCTCGACTCGGACCCACCGCGGGTCGCGCTGGTTATAGGCGAGGGAAACTACTCCTTCGAGTGCATCACGAAAACCGGCGAGTTCACGATAAACGTCCCCCCCGTGAGCCTGAAGGAGGCTGTGATCGGCGCCGGCAGCGTGTCGGGCAGGCGGGTCGATAAGTTTATGAAATTCGGTCTCACCCCCATAAAGGCGAGAAAGGTCAAGCCGCCACTCATTGAGGAGTGCATCGGACACCTCGAGTGCCGTATGATAGAACCTGAGCTCGCCGAGCGGTACAACCTCTTCCTCGCGGACGTAGTGGCCGTGTCGGTAACAAAGGGGACATTTAAAGAGCGATGGCTTGTGGAGAAGGAGGAAGCAAGGACCATCCATCACCTGGGCGGGAACGTCTTTACCTGTCCCGGAGGCTTGGTATAGATATCCAGCACTCTTACTATTACTCGTACTCGTAATCTTAATCGTATTCGCACTCGTAATCGTAATCTTAATCGTACTGGATTATAATTATAGCGCAGCAGCAGCCCCGATAGTAAACGGGGCATTCGGCACGAAGTTTAAACCATCTGAAT
>Ga0222638_1000189_pt1 | contig 23334 bp, 20 predicted proteins | sample AntAcemetagen183_FD_181153 | JGI IMG/M metagenome (GOLD analysis project Ga0222638, IMG submission 181153) | Saline water microbial communities from Ace Lake, Antarctica - #183 | ecosystem: Environmental > Aquatic > Non-marine Saline and Alkaline > Saline | place: Antarctica: Ace Lake...
CTTCTTCTTGCCCCAACTGAGGAGAATGACGGCGAGCTTTACGCTCATGAGATCTTCTCGCTTCCATTACGAGCGAACATGGTGGTGCTGAGCGCGTGTGAGACACTACTACCCTCGTTGACGCAAATGACCGATCAACTGAACAAGATTGCGCGTCGGGCGGGAGACGACACAACGCAGGAGCTTACCGAGGACCAACTAAAAGCACTAACAGCAGGCGATGAGGTAGTGGGACTCACGCGGGCGTTCATCTCTGCCGGGGCATCGTCTGTTCTTTCCAGCTTGTGGAGTGTACCTTCCGGTTCCACGGCTGCGCTGATGGTGGCATTCTACGGGCATCTGGATGATGGCTTAAACAAGGCGGAGGCGCTGAGGCAAGCACAGATGGATGTAAAAGAGGTTTATCCTCACCCCTGGTACTGGGCGGCTTTCAACCTGATGGGCGATTGGAGGTGAAAGAGGAATACGTTGACCTTAGATTCTTGTAAGGAGGGACATGGACACTTCACCGTTTGCAAGACGCGTAATTTGGGTTCTTGTTGTTGGTGTAGCAATCTCAGTACTCGTTCTTGGGGGTGCTGCAGAAGCGAAAGCGCATAAGACGCTTGCACAGGCGGACGACTACTTCCAGGCTGGACAACAGGCCCATGAGAATGGAGAGTATGACAAGGCAATCGATCTCTTTCAGCAAGCGCTGAGTATCTATCGAGAGCTCAATAACCGCGGGGGAGAGGCGGGCAGCCTGAATGGTCTGGGGGCATGTTACGAGAACACGGGTGAGTTTCACGATGCCATTGACTGGTATGAACAATCCCTAGACATTTTTCAGGATATTGGGGACCGGGTTGCTGAAGGATACAACCTCATCTCCCTCGGGAACTGTTATACTGCTCTGGGAAACTACCAGGAAGCACTTGACCTTCTTGCACAGGCCAGAGAGCAGTTTATTGCCCTTGGGGATAGTGAAGGCGAGTCTGAGAGTGTACGAGGCGAGGGGAACTGCCTACTTCGATTCGCTGAATATGCTATGCAGAATGATCCGCAAGAAACTCTTAGCCTACTCAAGCGTGCCCTTTCCAAATTCCGAGAGATCCACGATCAGCAGGGCGAAGCCAATACATTATTGTCCCTTGGTAATTACTACGATTTCCAAGCCGATAGACCAAAGGCGCTGAGCTATTTCAATCAGGCGAGATCCCTTTTCCGTAGACTTCATGATCGTGCTGGAGAGGCGTGGAGCATGTCTGGTCTGGCATACTGCTATCTAGGGATGTCCGAGTTTGAGCAGTCGATAAGCTTTCTTGAACAAGCACTCCAGGTTTTTCGCAGCATAAGTGACCGAAACGGTGAAGCAAATTCTCTGCTCGGAATGTCATGTCCCTATGAGAGCCTAGGGAAGATGCAAGAGGCGGTGGACGTTTGCGAGCAGGCATTGGTTATCTTTCGTGACATCCTCGACCTCAATGGCGAAGCCTCCTGCATGATGAGCCTGGGAAGTCTATATGAGGGATTAGGAGATACTGATCGCGCTGTTGACTATTTCCAGCAATGTCTGGCAATAAGTCAGGAAGGGGATAACCAATGGCTTGTGGCTCAAAGCTTGCTGGGACTTGGACATTGTTATGGCGATGAAGGAAACATAGGTCAAGCCATCGACTCCATCAAACAGGCGCTCGCTATCTTCCGTGATCTTGGATACCGAGATGGCGAAGGTGAGTCCCTGGTTTCATTGGCTTGGTTGTACGGCAAGATGGGGTACATTAATCGAGCAATTGAGTATTTCGAGCAGGCAATTGTGCTTGGCCAAGATACCGGCAATCCTCGATTTGAGGCGGACGCCCTAATGAGTCTAGGCCATTGGTGCGCCGTTCTGACGGATTACGTGAAGGCGATCGACTCCTTAAAGCAGGCGCTCTCGATTACCCAAGAGATTGGTGCTCTTGGCATGTCTTCTGGTATACAGCGAGAACTTGCAGATTGCTACCGCAGCCTTGGGCAGTTAGAGGAAGCGAAGGAGCAGTATAAGGAGGCAATTGAGGGGATAGAGAAGATTTTTGGTGGGTTAGAGATGGAAACACTTCAATCATCATTCTTTGTCAGGGTCAAGGAAGTGTACGAGGAATACCTCCACTTGCTGCTTCAGATGCACCAGAAGGAAGATACATTGTCAGTAGCTGAGCGGTGTCGTGCGCGTACATTCCTGGGCTTGGTTGCAGAAAAGGGAGAAGATGTTCTGCAGAATGTCCCTGAGGAAGGAATCCGGACGGGGGTAGTAGCTCCAGAGATCATCGATCGAGACTTGCAGGAAGTGGTGGCATCGCTTCCTGCGAACACTGTAGCCTTAGAGTACTTCGTTACCAACGATGCAACCTACGTGTGGGTGATTAAGGAAGGTGTAGTAGAAGGACCAATCGAGATTCATCATGGCCGTGAGGAGCTCATGGAGAAGGTGATTGAGTGCCGACAGCGGTTGGAGAGAACGGATCTGATGGCCAATCGAGATCTGGCAATCCTTTACGACTGGCTGATCCGTCCAGTGGAAGACCTTCTACCCACGGGAACCCAAGAAACCCCTCCTCACCTGATCATTATTCCTTCGGGACCACTCTACTACCTCCCGTTCCAGGCATTGCTAGGGACGAGTGCGGATCGCAGTGAGCAGTTCCGCTTGATTGAGCGGTACGTTGTCAGCTACTCTCCCAGCCTTGTTATGCTGAAGTACGCAACTGCAAACGATGTTCGAACATCCGATGCAACAGTCTTCCTGGGGTTGGCAGATCCTGATCCCGGTGATCCTAGTTTAAGATTACCTGATGCCCAGGACGAAATTGCTCAGGTAGCCAAGATGTTCACCGATTCGAAGGTGTACGTGGGAGCGGAAGCAACAGAATCAATTCTTCAGGAGAAAGCTCAGCAGGCAAGTTATGTATTGATCGCAGCACACGGCAAGTTCAATCCTCAAAATCCGATGTACTCGTATCTGCTTCTTACTCCGACACAAACTAGCGACGGGAAGCTGAATACTTACGAAGTATTTGGACTTGGACTACACGCCGAGATGGTTGTATTGAGTGCCTGTGAGACATTGCTTCCGGCGGTAGAGGAACTGAAGGTCGAAGAGCGCTTGACCCGTGGGTTAGGCACGGATGCTCCGATTGAACTCACAGAGGAGCAGCTTGAGGAGCTGACACGTGGGGATGAGGTTGCAGGACTAACACGGGCGTTCATTGCTGCGGGAGCATCGAGCGTGGTGTCGAGTCTGTGGAGTGTACCCTCAGAGGCAACAACGGCATTGATGGTAAGTCTGTACACACATCTACAAGAAGGGATGAGCAAGGCGCATGCCCTTCGTGCCGCGCAACTTGAGGTGATGAACACCATCGGCTGCACGCAGCCCTGGTACTGGGCGGCTTTCAACCTGATGGGCGATTGGAGGTGAAAGAAATGAAAATAGAGCTTAGATGGAGGGTTTTGGTCCTCGTTGGCATTCTCGCCCTATTTATAGGCGGAATTTCTGGTTTTACTACTAGCGAGCCTGTAGGGGTACTTCGCTCCCTTGGGGAGGGAACGGTGGTTTTGGCTTATTTCGTGTCCGATGAAGCGACGAGCATTTCCGTTATTACATATAACGGAGTGCAAACTACAAGCAGGATTGCAATCACCCGAAACCAACTTACCGAACAGGTACTGGCATTCAGGGAGCAAATCACCGTGCCACCCGCGCCAGAACAGGCGGCGGTCTCTTACCTGAGCGCACTAGAGAAGGGACGTGATCTCTACGAGCTTCTGATCGCTCCAATAGAGGCGTACCTGGAAGGAGCCGAGCACCTGGTAATCATTCCCTCGGATGTCTTGTTCTACGTCGCGTTCTCGGCTCTGTGCAGCTGCTCGGGTTGTGAAAAGCGTGATCTTCACGGGGGGGAGTTTCTGATCGAACGCTACCCAATCAGCTATGCATCGAGCCTCTGTTCCCTAGAACTGTCGCTACAAAAGGGGAGCAGGGAGGAATACAGGTCGATCCTTGCTGTGGGTAATACATTTGGAGACTTATATTGCTCCGAAGAGGAGACGAAAAATGTCGCCTCTCTTTTCCCCGAAAGGACCGTGCTCATCGGAGCTGAGGCGACTGAGGAGGCAATAAAGGGGTTATTGGAGGGAAGGAGATATGCCGTGGTCCACTTTGCGACGCACGGCCTCTCTTTGGACAGACAGGCTCCGTCTCTCACTGGGATCACATTGCTTCCGAGTGAAAATGAGGATGGAGTTCTGCGGATAGACGAACTACTTGCGTTGGGCGTATCGATCGACCTGTTGACGTTTTCCACTGGCCTTAGCATAAAGTCTCCGGTTGAGAGTACAGCAGGACAAAATGGGCCAGTGTCTTCCATAGGTGAAGCATTCCAGAAGATGGTAGATACTCTCCTTTCCTCTGGGGTTACTTCAACGGTGATCCCGTTAGGCAATATGAACGATTACTCCATCAAGTACCTCATGGAGGCAATGTACCAGGAATTGATGCTAGGGACCGCGAAAGACGAGGCATTGCGTGAGGCACAGCTATCGCTCCTCCGAGAGCCTAATTACAGCTATCCCTACTTCTGGGCACGCTTTGTGCTGTATGGAGATTGTAGCGGTACGGATTCAACAAGGCCACCAGATACGGGTAAGCTCGACTACGCGCTCTACCAAGCGCTTCAGGAATGGAAAACCAGCCAGCATGCATCGAATGAGATTCCTCCTCCCGTATCTGTTGTCGTGACGCTGACCCGTCCGGCTATTCAAGAAGACCTGGAGACATTGAGGGCTCTCTCGGATGAAATAGAGATCCAGGGAGCTTTCGGAAACTTTGTGCAGCTTCGCCTCCCATTGACGTTACTTGATGCCGTTTGCGCACTCCCTGAAGTGCGCTCGGTCGCAACACCAACGGGAACAATTTCGAATTAGACCCACTATGGAGGTGGTTTGTATGTTACTCGTTCGCCGAATGTTAATCGTGTTCTTGGTAGGAGTATTGTCCTGTTCCTTCCTAGCTCTAGCCCAGGTTCCACCGCCCGATACGGGCAAGATGTCCTGGGATCTGTTTCAGACGGTTGCTGCCGGGCAACGCAAGAGGGCTGTTGGAGATGAAGTACAGACTGTCTCTGTCCTTCTCATCACGGGTTCCCCGGTTACACAGGGGTATCTCTCCGCGCTGGGAGAACTAGGCTATACAGTACTCGGTGCCTTTGGGCAGTTTGTCTTAGTGGAAGCTCCGTCGGATTACTATTCAGATCCTGAGAGTGGTGTAGATAGCATTGATTTTGTTAGTAACGCCACCTTGCCCCCTGTCACCATTACTAGCGCCAGCGAGACCACTCCTATAACAAACGGCACTCCCGCAATCGGGGCCAGTCAGGTGTGGACGCACGGCTGTCAAGGAGAAGGGACTAAGATAGCGGTGATCGATGCCGGGTGTGATCTAAACAACACTACCTTGGCTCAGTTGAATTCTACATTCTATGCAGTGTATCCAACCGGAATAGGGGTAGCAACCTACGACGCCGTGGAGGGAGAGGTGGCTCAAGTCTCCGAGCACGGGACATCCTGTGCAATCATTGCTGGAGACGTTGCCCCAGAAGCCGAGCTCTACATCATGAGCTATCCGCTGAATACCGGGCCGATTGGATGGTTGTGTGCGCTTGATTACGCCGTCCATACACTCGGAGTGGATGTCGTCTCCACCTCTGTATCGTTCAGCATGCCTACCTGCCATGCCGACGGGACCGGTTATCTAAACGAGGAAGTCAATCGGATTCTAAACGGAACAGGCGCGTCTCTTGTCATCGCAGCAGGCAACTGGGCACAAGGAGACGGGGCCGATCGGACGTTCTACGCAGGAACTTTCACTGACTCAGATGGCGATTGTAATCACGATTTCACTTCCGGTACAGACGACGTATGGGATCGAAACACCATGCAGTTCTACGCCCACGCAGGAGATCACGTGTCTATCATACTCGAGTGGGATGACTGGGCCGCGGACGCAGGAACACAGGATCTAGATATCATTCTCTACGACGCAAAGTATCGCGTACCGCTTGCCCGCTCGCAGGCGCAGCAGTTTGGGAATTCTACAGATCCTGTAGAGCTTATCTATGGCGAACTCCCATATACCGGGAATTACTGCATTGAGATTATCAACCGGGCCGCAAAGTGGGAGAATCAGCCAATCCAGCCGCTATCTTTCCACCTGAACTTATTCAACAAGAATGGGCCTTTTAACACAGTGGAGCATCACACCACATGCGGAAGCATCCGGGAAGTAGCGACCAATCCCGGGGTTATCACGGTAGGTGCGGTCTCTGTTGAGGATGGTACCGTACGGGAATATAGCTCACGTGGCCCGACTGCTAGCGGAGTAGAGAAGCCTGATCTATATGCTCCAGATGGAGTAACTGGCACAGTCTATCCTACGTTTTATGGCACATCGGCCTCTGCGCCTTATGTGGCTGGAGCAATCGCATTAGTTCATTCAATCTACTCAGATACTTCGAAACAGGAGAAACTGAATCTCTTACAGGGACGTGAAGAAGAAGCCGCCTCGGCAAGTAGTGGAGACGATCAAAGTGGAAGTACAATTGCACAGACGGCAAGCACTGAATGTTCTGACAACTGTGGCAATCCCATATACCGGATTGATCTGACGACAATCATACAAGAATAGAGGGGTAACAGATAGATAACACCGAGGGGCTCGGGAAACCGGGCCTCTCTTATTCGTTGCACCTCACCTGTTCGTAACGCCGTTTGACGCTGGGGGTGCATCCCACTACAATTCTATTTAACGAGACACAAGAGGGGTGGTTGACATTATTAAGGTACTTCTGACAACGACGATCGATTCTTTGGGCCATGTGGGAGAGGTAATAGAAGTTGCCGACGGGTATGCGCGCAATTTCCTCCTTCCCAAGAGATATGGCGTTACGCCCAACGAGCACAACATCGCGCGCTTCGCCAAGGAGCGCGAGGCGCACATGGCGGAGATCGAGGAACGCGAGGAAAGAGCGAGGCGGCTGCGCGATGCACTCGCCGACCGTGTCTTGGTATTCACACGCAAGGCACACAACAACAAGAAGCTGTACGGCTCAGTGCGCGCAGAGGATATAGTCACCCAGATTGAGCAAGACCTCGGAGAGCACATTGAGAGCGGACGCGTACAGCTGAAAGAGACGATCGATACACTGGGCGAGCATGCAGTGACGATCAATCTGTACAAGGACATCAACGTTGAGCTGCGCATCCGCGTAGATGAGGAGGGTGCGAGAAAAGAGGAGTAGCCCCGCATGAAGAGCGGGTTGCGTTTTATAGTCCTAGTAGTATTTGTTCTCGCCGTTGCTGTTTGTGTGCGTGGCGGCGAGATATCTCTTTATGTCGATGGCGAATCGATTGTTCTTTCTCATCCAGTCGTGCAGCGTGAAAGCGAGATCTTCGTCCCATTGCGCGAGATTGGCCTGTCCTTGGGGATTGAGGCTGCCCTCGTCGAGGAAGAAGACTCAATCACGATCCGCAGCACTGACGGTGATCACTTCTTTGCAATCGATCATTTTCCAATCTACAACGGTGTCTACTACATCTCGCTTGAGGAGCTTATCTCCGTCGCCTCCGCAAGGATGCACATCCTGGGAAGTGAGATATACATTGAGTCCGATGCACCTCACCTGACAGCGATCAATGCCTCGGCAAACCGGGTGAGCGTTCGCTTCGACGGTTTCGTCCCCTACGAGATACTTTCCTCCAATGGGGGCAGCCTGCACCTGCGCTTCTACCACTGTACAATGGCGGTTGCTCCGCACAAGGTCACCGTTACAGGCGGAGTCGTCAGCTCGGTTGCGCTCACCGTGAGCGGCCCACGTAGCGCCGATCTGATCATCTCTCTCTCCCAGGAATCACTCCCACAGATCAAGCGTTTTACAGCAGACGGCTTCTACTCGGTATCGCTCACGTTCGACCACCAACCATCGACCGAGATGGAAGAGACAATCGCCCCCCACATCACCTACCACGAAATCACAACCAACATCGGGGCTGGGCTGGTGAAGGTGAAGTATCTGTACATCGACGGGTGGCGTGATCACTACAAGCTTGTCCCTGCGACCTCAGAAAATGGGATTGGGACACTCTCTCCCCTGCAGGACATCGCTCGTTCTCACGCTGCATACGCAGCGATCAACGGTAACTTCTATGACACAGAGACGAGCATTCCGATCGGACTTCTGATCGTCAATGGTGAGGTTCTAAGCTCAAACTATGAGAGGCGAGCGGCGTTGGGGATCGACCTATTCGGTCGGCTTAGTTTCTTCAATCCGCAGGTCTCCCTCTATCTGCGTACGCAAGCTACGAAGATCGCCATAGACGATGTTGACCGACCGATTAGGTCGGGTGAACTCATCATGTTCACAGCTGGCTACTCCGGGCCGCTGACAAGCGGGTTTGTTGATTCATTCCGTGTGGTAAAGATTCGGAGTGATCGCGTTACATCAGTGCAGGACGGTCCGTACATGATCGTCGATCCGGATGCGGATCTCCTCGTCGCCTGTGGAAGCGCATGCTCACGCATCGAGTCGCTGCGGGTGGGGGATGAGGTGAACTTCGAGTATGCCCTCGATCAGGGAGATCTTCTTATCACGGATGCCGTAAGCGCCGGCCCGCTCCTCTACCACGACGGAGATGTGGTGTTAAGTCCACAGGAGGAGAGCTTCAATGTCGATTCCTACTTGGTGAGCGGCCGCGCCGCGCGCAGCCTCCTCGCCACCGATTGGTACGGTGGCCTGGTTCTGCTGACTGTAATCAAGAACAGCGAGAGCGTAGGGACGGACTTCGCCGGGCTCCTTAACATCCTCGGAAAGCTGCCTGTGAAGGTGAAGAACGCCATCGCCTTCGACGGCGGACACTCAAGCTCACTCGTGTTCAAGGATGGTCCGATCTATCGAGAGATCTCAAGCGGCGGCAAGGTAGCAGTCGGGCTCCTCCTGGTACCGACGGATCGATGAGGTCGCTCGCTCGTGATGCCCTGGTGATGGCACTAGCCACCGCCATCTCGCGCGTGTTCGGGCTGTTTCGCGATGTAACAATCGCGGATAAATTCGGGGCGAGCGGAGCCTACGACGCCTTTTTGATCGCCTTCTTTCTACCCGTCTTCCTACGGCAGCTCCTCGCCGAGGGAGCGCTCTCAACGGCCCTCATCCCCGTGTACACAAAGTCGCTCGTGGACGATAACGACGCTGACCGATTCGCAAGCAACGTCCTCTCGCTCCTGCTCGTAATCTTTCCCGTCATCGTCGGCGTGGGGGTCTTGCTTGCTCCAATCTACCTCCCGTTTCTAGCAAGCGGATTCGATCCTGAGAAGCTCGCCCTCTCGATATCGCTTTCGCGTATTGTCTTTCCGTTCATCGCCTTTGTCGGGCTCGCCGCTGCGTTCATGGGGATCTTAAACGCCCACCACCGTTTCTTTGCCCCATCGCTCGCTCCGGTCTGGTTCAACATAGGGATGATCGTCGGCGCGCTCTTCTTCTCAACCCTCTTTCCCGCTCATCCGATCTACGGCCTCGCGCTGGGTGCACTCCTCGGCGGAGCGGGACAGCTCGCCTCGCAGATCCCTTCCTTGCGCAGGATCGGGTTTCGGTTCCGCTTCACCCTTTGGCCGCTCCATCCGGGCGTGCGCAAGATGGCCTACCTAATGCTCCCTGCCGTCTTCGCCCTTGCCGTGACGCAGATTAACCTGCTCGTTGACAACAAGCTCGCTTCTCACTTGGGGGATGGAGGGATCTCGTCGCTGCAGTACGCGATGCGCCTCTTCCAGTTGCCACTCGGGATCTTCGCTGTCAGCATTGCCAGTGCTCTTCTACCGCGCTTCTCCGCATCGTTGGCACGCGGTGAAAAAGGCCTCTTCTCCTCGTATCTCTCCGACGGGATCAGTGCCAGCGCACTCATCCTGCTGCCAGCGATGGCCGGGCTGTATGCGATCGGACCAAATGTGATACATCTGCTCTTCCAGCATGGGAGCTTCTCCGCAGGGGATACCTCCCGCACTTGGCTCGCCCTGTCATTCTACCTCGTCGGAGTGCTCCCCTACGGCCTAGTGTTCATCCTCACACGCGCCTACTACGCCCTCGGACGGACACGCATTCCGCTAATCGCTTCGGCATGTGCAGTAGCGGTGAATATTGTCTGCGACATCATGTTGGTGACACCAATGCGGGTCGGCGGGTTGGCCCTGGCAACGTCGATCGCAGGTATAGTAAATGTGTCAATACTCGCGCTGTTCCTGCGGCATGAATTGGGTTCACTGCAGAAACTCAGCTCACGTTTACTTATGATCATTCTTGGGACGGGGATCGTCTACGTGGCCGCATGGGGGACACGCCTGGCAGCAAAAGGCGAGTGGATGAGCGTCATCCTACCGATCGTCGCTGCGACAGGTGTCTACCTAATATTCGTCCGCGCAAGCGGGCTGTGGCACCTGTTGCGTCCGAAGGGGCACCAGGATTAGCGTGTGTAACCGAGCTGCTCCTTGGCGTCGCTTGAAAGCATGTCCGGGGTCCAGGGAGGATCCCACACCAGGCTGATCTCTACATCGCTATTCGGGAACGCCTCGCGCAGGGCCTGTTCAGCACTACCGGCAATCATCCCTGCCAGCGGACAGCCGGGGGTGGTGAGAGTCATGTCGACGCTGATCTTTCCTTCTATGATCTGGATGTTGTAGATCAGGCCAAGGTCGATTATATTGACGCCCAATTCGGGGTCGATCACATTCTCCAAACTGGAACGAATGTTCTTCTCGGTCAGTTCCATCGTCTCCTCCTATGATTGGCTTTGGGGCCTCAGGCCCGCTGCCTGTTCGCGTGCCCAGCGATCGATGTTGAGGATCCTTCTAAGCGTCAGTTGCTCATTCATGGTATCTGCTCTTGCAGTCCAACGATCCAGGATCTCCTGCAGTCCACCTGCGATTGCCGTGTAACCAATCTCCCCACGCAGAAACCTGCTGACAAGAATCTCATCGGCCGCATTTACTGCCGCGGGCGCGGTCCCTCCGCGCACGCCAGCGGCGTGGACAGTGGCGAATGCAGGATAACGCACCACATCAAGTAGCTCAAAGGATAATTCGGACATCTTAGCAAGTGAGAGCCGCGGGAGCCCTGTGGCGACTCGCGCAGGATAGGTTAACGCATATTGAATCGGAATACGCATATCAGATGCTGCAAGCTCGGCGATGATCGACCCATCCTGATACTCGACGAGGGAGTGAATCACTGATTGGGGATGGATGACAGGGTTGATTTTCTCGTACGGCACATCGAACAGGTAGTGGGCCTCGATCACCTCAAACGCCTTGTTGACCATCGTTGCGGAGTCGATCGTTATCCGCGAGCCCATCGACCAGTTTGGATGGTGCAAGGCGTCCTGCACACTTACCGTCGCCAATTTTTCAAGGGGGGTGTTGAGGAACGGTCCGCCAGAGGCGGTGATGATGATCCTCTCAATCTCCGTGTGCTCCCCCGCACGCATGCTCTGGAAGATGGCATTATGCTCGCTGTCGATGGGAAGTATCGTTCCTCCCTTCTCGCGCAACACATCCGTGACCAGTTCGCCGCCAATCACCATGCTCTCCTTGTTGGCTAGCGCCAAGGTGCGCCCGCTAGCAAGCGTGGTAAGCGTGGGTGAAAGGCCGATGGCCCCAACGAGAGCGTTTACGACCAAGTCCACATTGGAGAGGCTCGCGAGTTCCTCCAGACCATCACACCCGGAAAGAACGGTTAGATCTGGGAAACGGTCGCGCAGCACTCGTGCACCGTCTTCCTCTGCTGCCGACACAATGTACGGCGAGAAGTGCTCGATCTGTTGGGTAAGGAGGTCGATGTTCCTCCCTGCCGACAGACCGACGATATTCGTCGCATGACCGGAATGATTGAGACGCTCAATTACATCGAGGGTCTGCGTACCGATCGATCCTGTCGATCCAAGGATGACAATGCGTCTGCCTTGCACGGTGCTAGGTGACCGGTTCTGGAATCAGCGATGCGAACAGCTGCTGCAGTTCCTTCCCCGCAATGATTTCCTTTTCGAGAAGGGCACTCGCCAACCGATCGAGCATCGATCGGTTTTGGCTAAGGAGGTCTTTCGCCTTCTTGTACGAATCGGCGATCATGCCACGAATCTCGCTATCCACGAGAGAGGAGAGGGCCTCAGAGTGTTCGTTGCTCTTGACAATCTCCTCACCGAGGAAGACGTCCACGTGCTCGCGCGCCAGGCTGATCGGGCCAAGCTTCTTACTCATCCCGTACTCGACGACCATTCTCTTGGCAAGCTTCGTTGCCTGCTTGAGATCGTCATAGGCACCAGTTGTGAAATCGTTAAACACGACCTCCTCCGCGGCCCGTCCGCCAAACAGAGTGATCAGCTTGTCGCGAAGCTCTTCCTCTGAAACGATGTACTTCTCCTCCAGCGGCAGCTGCAGTGTGAACCCCAGCGATCCATCCCCACGAGGGATGATGGAGATCTTGTGCACCGGATCGGCCTTAGGAAGGAGCCGCCCGAGAAGTGCGTGCCCCGACTCGTGGTAGGCGATACGCTCGCGCACTTCCTTGGAGAGAATGATCCCCTTGCGGCGCACACCGGCGATGACGCGATCGGTTGCCTCCTCAAAGTCGACCATCTCGACGACGCTCTTGTTCTCCCGCGCTGCGAGAAGCGCAGCCTCGTTACACAAGTTCTTCAGGTCAGCACCGACAAAGCCGGGGGTCTGACGGGCAAGAACGGCGGGATCGACATCCGGCGCGATGGTCTTTCCGCGCAGGTGTACATTGATGATCTCCTCGCGTCCTTTTAGCTCCGGGCGCGGCACGGTGATCCGCCGGTCGAATCGCCCCGGACGAAGAAGGGCCGGATCGAGAACGTCCGGACGGTTCGTCGCTGCCAGCATGATGATTCCCTTGTTCGGCTGGAAGCCATCCATCTCCGCCAGCAGCTGATTCAGCGTCTGTTCTCTCTCATCGTGCCCCCCACCAAGCCCGGCGCCACGCTTCCGGCCGACAGCATCGATCTCATCGATGAATATGATACACGGCGCGCTTGCCTTTGCCTTCACGAACATGTCGCGCACCCGTGCCGCCCCGACCCCGACAAACATCTCCACGAAGTCAGATCCGCTAATGAAGAAGAACGGAACGTTTGCCTCACCGGCGATTGCCTTTGCAAGGAGTGTCTTTCCCGTTCCGGGAGCACCAACGAGCAACACTCCCTTCGGAATCTCCGCTCCCAACACAGAGAATCGTTTCTGGTCCTTGAGGTAGTCGATGATTTCCTCGACCTCTTCTTTCACCTCGTCAATTCCCGCGACGTCGGCAAACGTCACCTGCATGCTCTCCGGATGCACAAGTTTCGCCTTCGATTGGCCAAACTGCATCGCTCCGCCGCCAGCCTGCGTCTTACGCATGATATAAACCCAGACGACGACCAGCAGACCAATCGGAAGGATGGACATCAAGATCGAGAGCAACAAGCCACTATTTGACGGCGGTGCATATTTTATCTGAACGTTGTTGTCGCGCAAAAACGGCTCGTAAAGACTCTTATCATCAGGAAGCTCAACCGTGAACTTGCTCCCGTCCGTCATGAGACCGGTGCCCTGATTGTCCTTGATCTCGATGGACACGACCTGCCCGTTTGCCACCATGCTGCGGAAGAGGGAGTAGTTGACCTCTTGCTGCGTCTTGTCTCCACCAAACCATGACTGGAAAATGATCAGCCCGATGATCACGATTACGGTGATCAAGGCAATGTTCCTCAAATTTCTATTACGTAGCTCTTTCAATGGGTCTTTTTCCACGATCCACTCCTTATTGATCCACCAGGAATTCTAGCGCCCAATGTTCCATACGTCAAATACCGTTCTGTAACGGAGTTTGTGCCATGTGTCACAAACGGAAGCACCTTGCTTCGCAGAGGGATCTATCGGTGTAGGATCCGCTTCCAGAGCTGCACCTGCGGCAACGATCGTTCCCGCCCGTGGATGATGCGTGCGATGTTTGCGTGATGGTTCAAGATGATGAACAGGGCGAGGATACAGGTAATAGCAAGGAGGAGCGGATGATAACTGGCACCGGAAAAACGATTCAAGAGGACGATGCTAATGGGGACGGACATAACAGCCAGGATTGAAGCGAGTGAGACCATCCCAAATAGGAACATGGAAAGGCCAAAGATACCTATGGCGAGCCCTACGGGGATCGGTGCGACCGATATGAGCATCCCCGCTCCGGTCGCCACCCCCTTTCCCCCGCGAAACCCGACGTAGATCGGGAAAACGTGCCCAATGACCGCACTCAAGCCACACAGTATGGCGATAACGGGCGCAGTAAACGGGAGATGTCCGAAGTGGAGTAACGGCACGAGCGCCGCTGCAGCGGCTCCCTTACCCGCATCGAGCGCAAGGACACTCACCCCGGCCTTCCAGCCAAGAACGCGCCATGTGTTTGTGGCGCCGGCGTTCCCGCTGCCGTGTTCCCTCACATCAATCCCACGAACGGCCTTACCAACAATCACCGAAGTGGGGATCGCCCCTAACAGATATGAAATGATGAGAAGCAGCGCCAGGTTCATTATCGGTTCCTCCGGAGATCCATTGTATGTGCAATCGCGGCGTGATCAACTCACAACCAGCAATACCGTGCCCAGTGGTCACCGATGGCCAAGCGGAGTCAAAGCAGTAAGCTACGCGAACTCACCTTAGCTAGGCGTCTATTCGGACTATGTATTGCGAGCCTGAGGAAGGAGAATTGAGCCACGTAAGCGCTTGATCGCAAACAGGTGGACAACCCACAAATCACGCAACCACCACCGCAAGATCCTGCAAAAAGTGGGTACTACTTCCACAGATCTCGCGGGTAGATTCCCTGTTCGATGAGCTTCCTGATCCCCTTTTGCACTCTTGCTCGGTCCTCGCGATAGGTGACGCCGAACCACTTCTCGTCCGTGCGCAGAACCTTAACGCTCGCCATCTTCTCGCTAATCAGCTCACCAACAAGCTCGGGCAGAAGATACTCACCCTTGTTCGGATCGCTCATCGCATCTAGGAAAAGCTCGAAGCGAGATCCCAGCTCGGAGAGAAGGCTGGGGGTGAATCCCCACATGTTCATGGATACTGGAGCGTCGGAAGAAACGCTTATCCAGTTCTCGCCGTCTTCGGTGAAGCGTGGAGCCCCATCGAGTAGTTCAATCCGCTTGCGTTCGTGTATATCAAGAAGATAGCCTTCATTACTGACCCAGCACACGCCGCGCGCCACATGCCCGTGTTCGGTGAGAGTGTTTCCGAGCAGGTAGGATATCATACAGTAGTCATACAGGCCTTCCTGATCGTGTGCGCGCAGCAAGTAATCGTACAGCAAGCGGTAGGCGCTACGCCCGTAGAAGTCATCGGCGTTGATCACCGCAAACGGCCCATCGATGATGTCACGGCAAGCGTAGATGGCGTGTGCCGTTCCCCATGGCTTTATCCTCCCCGTGGGAACAGCGTATCCGTACGGAAGATCATCGAGCCGCTGAATAGCGTATGAGACGTCACACCTTCCCTCCAATTTGCGGCCGATGCGCGCGGAGAACTCCTTCAGTATTTCGTTCCTTACGATAAACAAAACGTTCGTGAACCCCGCATTCAGGGCATCGTAAATTGAGTAATCGATGATAATCTCTCCGTTCGGGCCGATCGGATCGATCTGCTTCAGGCCGCCATAGCGGCTTCCGATTCCTGCAGCCATGACGATAAGCGTTGGTTTGGTCACTCCACCCTCCTTGATAGGCTTCTGCATCGCACAACAAAGCGGCTAAGTGTACCATGCGCGTACATGAGGAGGCCATGGTGTGAAAGATGCTCAGCCAAGCAGACACGGATCATACAGGAAGCTCTTCCTGTTGCGAGATGATGTGATATTCCTCAATCACGGGTCGTTCGGCGCCTGCCCGCGTCCAGTCTTCGAGCACTTCCAGGCTCGGCAACGAGAGCTTGAGGCAGAACCGGTGGAATTCCTCGGCCGGCGCTTTACACAGTTGATGAATGAGGCCCGCCGTTAGCTCTCGATGCGCATCGGGGCCAACGCCAATGACATAGCCTACGTGGCCAACGCCATCACCGGGCTCAATCTCATCGCCCGCTCTCTGCCCCTTGTAATGGGTGACGAGGTTCTTTCAACTGACCACGAGTACGGTGCGCTCGATCGCACCTGGCAATTCATCTGCCGCAAGCGCGGCGCTCACTACAAACGGATGCGCGTCTCCCTACCGATAACGACGACGAAGCGGGTGATCGATGAGATCTGGTCGGGCGTAACGCCATGAACGCGCGTGCTGTTCTTAAGCCATATCACCTCCCCCACGGCAATCATCCTGCCGATCGAGGAACTGATCGCACGAGCAAGAAAGAGGGGGATCATCACCGTGATCGATGGTGCACATGCACCGGGGCAGACCGATCTCAACATTGACCAGATCGGCGCCGATTTCTACGTTGGAAACTGCCACAAGTGGATGATGGCTCCGAAGGAATCGGGATTCTTGCACGTACGGCGTGAGATGCAATCGATAATCGAGCTATTCATTGCGGGCTGGGGGTATGAGAGCGAGAAGCCCGGATCCTCGCGGTTAATCGACTACGTTGAGTGGCAAGGGACACGCGATATCTCGGCCTTCCTCTCCGTGCCCGCGGCGATCAAGTTCATGCGCAATCATAGCTGGGACAAAGTGGAGTCAAGCTGTCATGATCTCCTGCGGGGCTTCCGCCAGGCGATGACCGATGCCACTGATCTGCCGCCGATCACTCCCGATTCCAGAGACTGGTACGCACAGATAGCCGCATTCCCCCTTCCCGCGTGCGACGGCGAAGGCCTGCAAACGGCACTGTATGAACAGTTCCACGTGGAGCTGCCAATCACATCGTGGAATGATCAATCCTTCATCCGCGTTTCAGTGCAGGCTTACAACGAGCAGAGCGACCTGGAGGCTCTAATTGCGGGTCTCAAGGACCTTCTCCCCGAGTACAGTCGTGCAGGAACCCGCAATGACTCCGAGAGATGAGAGTACTCAACGAACAGGTCCTAATGGGAGGCGTTCTCCAGATATCATAACCCTGGCGGATGAAAGACCTGGGAGTGATGCTCCTCCCGGACTCATGGATCCTCCTGGTATGTGTTTGACCACCTGCACGCGTTAACGCGCCTTGACCATACCATTCATCGCCCTCCGCGTCTCCAAGAACAGACAACTCATTTCGGCGGGACATCCGTTGACACTCGCGCTGCTATCAGGTAGCCTTCCCTCCTAGACTGTGGCAAGGAGAGGGGAAAAATAAAGATCTGTTCTTATCTCGAAGTGCGAGGACTGGTCAATCAATCGGGGATTGGCACCGCCACGCGCAATACAGTGCGAGCTCTCGAAGAGCAAGAAGTGGAAGTGACGTCTGACCCGGCTGACGAGTACGATCTGTTGCACTTGCAGTGGATCGGCCCAAGATCGCTTCACTACGCACGCCTCGCCCACAGGCAAGGCCGACCGGTTGCCCTCACCGTACACACCACACCAGATACGATCAAAGGTGCATTCACCATGTCGCACGCGCTCGTCGCTCCTTACAGCCGGTATCTGCGCTGGTTCATAAGACATGTCGATCTGCTGATCACTCCATCGCGGCAAGCTGCCGAGAGCCTGCAGCCCCTCGCGCCCAAGAAAGCCATTCATGTCTTCTCCGGTGGGATCGATCTAGATCGTTTCTCGTTTGATGAAGAGACTCGCATTGCGTACAGGAGGAAACACAATCTTACGCGTCCGACCGTTCTCTCTGTCGGCCAGATAATTCCTCGCAAGGGAGTGGAGACGTTTTTCGCAGCCGCGCGGCTTCTGCCAGAGTATGACTTCCTGTGGATCGGACCGCACGTGAGCCCACTCTTGTTCTACAATCCGTGGTTTGACAGGATCCTGCGCCACCGTCCTTCAAACGTGCGCTTGCTTGGCTTCGAACCGAACATTGAAAGAACCTACTGTGGCTGCGATCTGCTCTTTCATCCGTCGCACTCCGAATCGCTGGGTCTGGTGATACTGGAAGCAGCTGCAGTCGGTCTCCCGCTCGTGGTGCGCCGACTCCCGGTCTATCATGGCTGGCTGGAAGACGGCGTGAACTGCCTGATGGGTGAGTCTCCACAAGAGTTTGCTGCCGCGATTTCCACATTCGTGTCCAATCAGGCACCATCCATCTCTAGCCTGGAGATTGCCAATTGCCACTCATTGCACACGGTCGGCCACGACCTCATCGCTGCGTACGAGGAGGTCCTCAGATGAGTGAGCGAGTATTCGTGATAGGTCTCGATGGAGTAGGCTTTCCGCTCATCAGGCAGTGGTTGGAAGAGGGCCATCTACCTCACTTGCAGGATCTATTCTCCCAAGGAGCCACAGGAGAACTCACAAGCACGATCCCGCCGCTTACAGGCCCCGCGTGGGCCACGTTTCAGACCGGCGTCAACCCCGGCAAACACGGGATCCTCGGCTGGACAAAGCGACGCGGGTATAGCATCAGCGTGGTAAACGGAAGCGACATCAGGTATCCCACGTTGTGGGAACTGGCAAGCCAGAACGGTCGCCGCGTGGTGAGTATCGGCCTTCCTATGACGTATCCGCCGCGTGTGGTAAACGGGGTCATTATCCCCGGGATGCTCACTCCCAAGAGCGACAAGACACCGTCTTATCCCCAGGAGGCCTATGCAGAGCTTCACGCGGCCGTCCCCGGATACCGGTTCTTCCCCGAGTGCTCACACCTCCTCACCCTAAAGGGAAAGGTGGCATCACTGCGCGCCAGCGTGCGCGGTCGTACCGAAGCCGCAGAATACTTCCTCAAGAAAGACGACTGGGACCTACTGATGATCCACTTCCAAACCACGGACAAGGCACAACACGACCTGTGGGGAGTAAAGAAGAACGAGCCCCTCCTTGAAGTATTCAAAGAAGTCGATCGCAGCGTCGGGCGTCTTGTCCAGGAAGCGAAGAAGGCCCAAGCAATGTTGATCATCCTCTCCGATCACGGGATGGGACCGCAGGACTTCACGTTCTCCATCAACACATGGCTTCTACAGGAAGGTTACTTGAAGCTCAAGAAGGGGGCGAGAAAGCGCGTCAAGGAGGAGCTATTTCGCCTCGGTCTCACGCAGCGACGCCTGGCACAAATGGGGATGCTCTTCTACCCTCTCGCCTACCGGCTTGGCGTCGTCAATTCCTTCTTCGACGCCGTCGGCGACAGTTGGCTGGCAAAGTTAGTCAATAAGGTATTCTTGTCGCTCGACGACATAGACTGGCAGCAAACGCGTGCTTATTCACATGCCGACGTCGGACACATACGCATCAACCGCCGCGGACGCGAGCCGAGTGGGATCGTAAGCGACTCACAGGCTGAACCGCTAATCACTGAATTAATGGAGAAGCTGCGCGCAGTGGTGAACCCATACACACAGGAGCCTCTATGCACTGACGTGATGCGCCGCGAGGAGATCTACAAAGGAGGTATGCTCAAAGAGGCGCCGGAGATCGTCTTCCTCCCGCGCAATTTGCGCACACTGGGAAGTGGTGCATCGGGATTCTACTCAAACCGCTTGTTCGATCGTGCGCTAATGCGCGGAAACCACCGTATGCAAGGGATTATCAGCGCAAGCGGAGAGCCGTTCCGCCCGCACTTCGAGATACACAATGCGCGCCTCGTTGACCTTGCAGCAAACATCCTCTACCTGCTCGACTGTCCAATCCCTACCTACATGGACGGCACACTGTGGAAAGAGGCTTTCACGTCGGAGATGTTGGCTTCCCAACCACCAAGTTACACTGAACAGGAGCCACCGGAGGATGTGGAAGAAAAAGTACGGGACCTTGAACAGGAGGAGGAACTTCAGCGCAGGTTGAAGGGGCTCGGGTACCTCAACTGAGGTTGTATCCCATATCAATCATGCACTAGTATGCTGACATGAAGAAGCCGGTCAAGAAGGTGCTCAGCATCAGTTTGTCTCTCCTCGTGGGAGCAGCGCTCCTGGGAGCAGTTTTCTATTACGTAGGGTGGAAGAATACCTTTAAGCAGATAGGTTCCTTGCATGTGGTGGGGATACTGGCTCTAGCGGGAAACGTGTTCCTTACATCACTCGGTTGGATCATTGGCTGGTGGGTCATCCTGCGTGCGTACGATGTCAAGATTCCATTCCGCCGCGTTGTGGGAGCACGTCTGAGCGGTTTTGCCGTGAGCTATATCACGCCATCGCTCTACTTCGGTGGAGAGCCCGTGCGCGCGCTGATCGTCGCCGATAGCTCCTCCGCACCGATTACTCGTATCTTCGCTACGATAGTTGTCGAACGGTTCCTGGGAGGTCTGAGCCTCATCTTCTTTATCCTTATCGGGGGTTTCTTCGCCCTGGTATCCCCGCAGGTAACGCAAATCGAGAGGCAGGCGGTGCTCATCGGCGTACCGTTCATCTCATTCTGGATCATCATCGGTCTCATCGACTTTGCTGGAAACTTCAAGTGGATAAGCCGCATCATCCGTTTGCTTGGGCGAATCTTTACCCGCTGGCGGGGTGGACTCGAACGAGCCGCGAACAAAGTTGCTGAAACGGAGGATGAGGTCTACAACGCTTTTGCCAAGCACTGGCGGGCAACTCTCCTCTCACTGTTGATCCAGTTGGTTACTAACCTCCTAGTTTACATACGCCCGCTCGCGTTCTTCTACTTCTCTTCGCGCATCACACTTACCTTTTCCCAGCTTTCTTTGGTGTTCACGCTCAGTATCATCATGTCCATGGTACTTTGGATTACACCGGGCGGATTTGGAACGGGAGAGGCTGCGCTCATCGGGATCTTTGCTCTCGTCGGCATCGCCAATGATGGAGCGGTCGCCTTTTCTCTCTCCTACAAGTTCTTCGAGCTGCTCGTCGTCGCCGTCGGCTTGGTCTATCTATTCCACAAGGGGATCGGACGCATGTGGCACCGCGTGAAAAGCACTTCACGGCACTCGAATTAGTCCTTCTCCTTGACAAGAAGCCTGTGATCAACTATTATTTAACCCGTTAATGATCAACTACTTAATAAGAAAAGGGTGCAGCTATGGACTGGAATTGCAATAATCCTTATAAGATGTCTCTCGCACAGCTATTCGCCAACGCATGCCGCCTGGCTACATGGAGACTACGTGTGCACATCGAGAAAATAGGGATTCATTCCGGGCAAGGGCGTGTCCTAATACATTTGCATGGACACGACAACGTACCGCAATGGAGGATCGCGGAGGCGATGAACACTAGCCCCGCGGCCATAACGAGCATTCTGCAGCGGATGGAGCGCGATGGGTGGATCACGCGTACGCGTGATCCAAAAGACCAAAGAACTGTACGCATACAGATAAGCGATAAGGCAAGAGCCCTCGAAGAAGAGATACAGGGTACCTTTTTGCAGATGGAGGAAGAGATCTCCTCAATCTACACACAGGAAGAGAGGACAGAACTGCGCCGTCTTCTACTGAAGCTTGACGAGCGGTTCTCCAAGGATGATGAATCGCCGCCAGGGAGTACAATCGATGATCATGGCAAGAAGAGTTGAAAGAATCAACCAGTAAGGTCAATTTAGAAAGACATAAGGAGGACAAGATGAAACGAATAGTTGACGTAATCATAATCATGGGACTAGTTGGGTTCGGCGTTGCAGCGTACGCTCAATCGGATCTGGATACGTTCCCTATCGGAACTACAGAAATGGTGTATCGGATAGCCACAGAGGAGATGGACAGCCCACAGTCACTTGGGTTCACCCTCGTATCCCGTGGTAATGATGACTACACGATTTTCATGAACATGGAGGCCAGCGGCACCGCGGATCAACTTGCGGGGTTCGGTTTCCTGTTTGCCGGTGCGCAGATGTCTTATGGAGGCGGGGAGAGCGTCAGCTACTCACCTTTGCAAGCACTGATGGAGCAACGCTCTCACCTGCAAGCCGGGAATGACTACATCCTCCCCGGAGGTGGATCGTTCAAGGATATCACACTCGTGGAGATCGCCGGCGTGCAGTGCCTGCAAGGGTCGTTCATCGACCCGTCGGATACAGATACGAGAATGACCATGGCGTTTAGTATCTCCGATTCAGTATACATGTTCCCGCTCGTGCACGTAGAAGAACTGCGCGACGGACAATGGGTTACAACGCTGAGGATGGAGCTGACGACGTATTCGTCCACTCCTCCGGAGGGATAGTCATGCCGCTACTTGATCTAAAAGATGTAACGAAAGACTACCATCTGGGAAAGACGGTCGTTCGCGCACTGCGAGGGCTCGATCTCCACATTAATAAGGGCGAGATCGTTGCGATCATGGGGCCTTCCGGATCTGGGAAATCGACGCTGATGCACATTCTTGGCTGCGTGGACATCCCCACGGCGGGCAAGGCGGCGATCGAGGGAACACAGATTGAATCCTTGAGCGAACGGCAGCTGGTGGCGGTGCGCGGCCGGAAGATTGGGTTTGTTTTCCAGACGTTCAATCTTATGCAGACGTTAAGCGCTCAGCAGAACGTGGAACTGCCGATGATCTTCCAGGGGATAAAGAAGAAGGAGCGAGCAAGACGCGCAGTGGAGCAGCTAACGAAGGTCGGCTTGGCAGATCGTGTTCACCATCGCCCGAACGAACTATCCGGCGGTGAACGCCAGCGGGTGGCAATAGCACGAGCACTGGCAAACGACCCGGAGATCCTGCTCGCTGATGAGCCAACGGGGAATCTCGACTCCGAGAGCGGAGAAACGATCCTTGAACTCCTGAAGAAGCTGAGCACGGAGGACGGAAAGACTGTGATCATTGTAACACACGACCCAGATGCCACCGCAATCGCGGGAAGAATCATCCGCCTGCACGACGGGCGAGTGGTGGAGGAGGTAAGCAATGTTTAAGGACTTTCTCATGCTCGCTGCGCGCAGCATCACCCATCGCAGGATGCGCAGTTGGTTGACGGTGATCGGAGTATTCATCGGGATCACGGCGGTTGTGGCGCTGATCTCCATCGGCCTCGGCCTCGATCAGACGATAAAGCAGCAAGTTGCCGGCGTCTTCGGGGTAGACACATTCGTCCTCATGGCGCAGGGGTCGTTCGGACCGCAGAGCCATGCAGGAGGCACTCCAGACGAGTACGCTCTCGATCTTCAATACCTGAAGTCGATCCCCGGAGTGGAGGTCGCAGCGGCGGTCAGGCAGCGAACTGGCTTTGTCCAGGGCCCGACAAAGCCGGATGGAAGTTCGACACAGG
>Ga0222638_1000195_pt1 | contig 22880 bp, 21 predicted proteins | sample AntAcemetagen183_FD_181153 | JGI IMG/M metagenome (GOLD analysis project Ga0222638, IMG submission 181153) | Saline water microbial communities from Ace Lake, Antarctica - #183 | ecosystem: Environmental > Aquatic > Non-marine Saline and Alkaline > Saline | place: Antarctica: Ace Lake...
CTTCTTCCTGCCCTCTATTTCTTCTCTGAGATATCCGCTGAGTTTCTCGAATCCAGTGTTCGCCATTGAGATAGTAGTATCTTCTTCAAGGATCACAGTAGCCGTTCCCGTGTTCTCAAAAACACTGTGGTAGCGTTCCTCGCTTGCCTGCAGGACCGCTTTTCCTGCTAGGATTTCCATTGTCTTTCTCTTCACCTGTATTCTTGATACTGTGATTACAAGAATAAAAAAAACGAAGAGTGCCGTGATGGTCTTTAATACCGTACTGAGCCAGCCGGGGAATACTTCAACCCTCTTTTTAGCGATTTCCGCCTCAAAATATTTCTCCAGCAGGCGGTAATAGATAGAGCTCTCGTCCTGCTTAAGCTGCTTTATATGATAATTTATTCTTCCGGCAAGGTATGGGGTTGATTCGGCATCCTTTGGAAAAGCAAATTTCATATTAATGGGCTGGAAGATAATCGGCGTCTTTTTAACCTTAAAATTCTTCGCGTTTTTATTCCCGAAATTTCTGTTTGTTATCCCTGCATCGGCCCTGTTTCCTTGTCCAGCTCATAAGAACAGGGGCTTCGGAGAAGGCGTAGAGTTTATTGCGCTTTTGTGTAAATGCCACATCCGGCATTATATCTATCTCTTTATTTATTAACCGGTCGAGGCTTTCACTCCATGTCCCATAGACATATTCTATCTTCCAGTTTTCTGCTTCAGCTATGTGTTCCATGAGGTCGGGCCAGAATCCGGAGACCCTGCCGTTCGCATCCATATAAATCTTGGGGTGATTCGCATAGGCGCCGACCTTTATGGACAACGGTTCCTGCCCAGCGGCAGCGGCAGAAAAGAAGGCGGCCGCAAAGATGAAGACAAAGGCGAAAATCACGGGCAAAAGGGACCTGTGTTGTATGCCCGGGGCGTGTTGCCGATCGGTTATGAGTGATTTTATCTTTTGCATGAATTTCACCCCTGTAAACGTTGATCATAGAGCAGCAGAGCAAAAAAAGCAATTGCCTAATGGCGCTATCATTAAACACGTTCGGCCACACTTGTGTAATTGACCGGCCGGCAAAAAACTAAAGGGCGATGCTCCTCTTATATCCACTGTGTGTGAAAACAGATCTCCATCGGTTATAACCCTGTCTGCTCCCGCTTCTCTGATGAATTCTGCATGGAAGGGCGATGGCTCGGAGACGGTTATGTGACAGTCTATGCCCAGTGCGCGCATTCCCCGCTGTCAGATTTTTTTGGGTTTGTTTTTATCCACGGATAGGATACTATCACGTTCATAAAAGATCAACATGATCCAGAAGTGCACCCAGAAGAGTGCTCATCTGAGGTGGGGACAGGAGGAGAGGCGGACATGGAAATAAAGATCAACAACACGGTTATTGCCCTTGTTCTGGGAGATATAACAAAGGAGGAGACGGCCGCCATAGTGAACGCCGCTAATTCGGGATTGAAAGGCGGCGGAGGTGTGGACGGGGCCATACACAGAGCGGGAGGCCCATCCATTATGAAAGAGTGCAGGAAGATAGGCTACTGTCCCACAGGCCAGGCGGTGGTTACCGGAGGAGGAAACCTCAAGGCCGGGTATGTTATACATACGGTAGGCCCGGTTTACAGAGGAGGCAGCTTGGGAGAGGCGGATCTTCTCAAAAGCGCCTACCTGGAGAGTCTTAAAAAGGTTACGCAAAAGGGGCTCAGGAGCGTGTCTTTCCCCGCGATAAGCGCGGGGGTATATGGCTATCCCCTGAGAGAGGCGGCATCTATTGCCCTTGAAACCGCCATCGATTATGTAAGAGACCACGAAGAAATAGAGTTGGTCCGGTTTGTCTTGTTCAGCCAGGATATATATGATGTATTTTCGGATGAGCTGAAAAAAATGATTTGATGTGTGTGCGTTAATAATATTATAAATTTTTCTTTTGGACAGGGTTCTATAAGATCTCCAGGCGAGGTAAAAAGCCATGCGGTGTCACTTGCGGTTACCTATTTTCTTGACATGGCAAGCTGGCAAATGTAGCATGTTTGGCTTTTCACATTTTTGTTTGAAAGGGTAATAATGACGACAGGTAAAAAAATAAATAAAGTTCTGGTTGCCAACAGGGGTGAAATAGCCCTGAGGCTGATTCGAACGATCAAGGAACTGGGACTCGGGGCCGTAGCCATCTATGAGAAGCCTGATAAAGAAGCGCTCTTTATCAGATTTGCGGATGACGCTATCATGATAGGCGATGGGCCGCGAAAAGATTATCTTGATATTGACAGGATGATCTGGGCGGCACGCAAGAGTGGCGCAGACGCGATACACCCTGGGTATGGATTCCTTGCGGAGAACCCCGATTTTTCCAGCGCCTGCGAAAAGGCCGATATAGCCTTCATCGGTCCTCCTCCCGACGTTATTCATAACTTGGGCGATAAGATTGTTGCCAGAAAAATCATGGAGAAAGCGGGGATCCCTATTACACCGGGTACTGGGAATCTTGCCTCCGGTGAAAAAGGGATAAAAGACGCAGTTGCCTTTGGTGAGAAATACGGGTTTCCTCTTATGCTGAAGGCATCCTGCGGCGGAGGTGGAAGGGGGATAAGGAGAGTTGAAGATAAAAAGGACCTGCCGATCCAGATGCCCCTGGCAAGGGCGGAAGCCCTCCATGCCTTTAATGATGGTAATATTTATATAGAGAAATGTATCGAGAACCCCCGTCACGTGGAGATCCAGATACTGGCAGATCAGCACGGAAAAGTCATTCAACTCGGCTCGCGGGATTGTTCCATCCAGCGGAGACACCAGAAACTGATAGAAATAGCGCCTGCGGATCTTCCTGCTGATGTCCTTGAATCGATGTGTAAGACGGCCGTATTGGCGGCCAGGGAGTCCGGTTATATAAATGCGGGGACTGTGGAGTTTCTTGTTGATCCCGACACTAATGAATTCTGGTTTATGGAGATTAACACAAGACTTCAGGTTGAGCACACGGTTACCGAGATGCTGACCGGTGTCGATATCGTGAGGGAGCAGATAATGATAGCGCAAGGGAAACATCTGAATATTCCCGAAGTACGATTTAATCTTCTGGGCAAGGCTGTCCAGGTAAGGATTAATGCGGAAGATCCTCAAAACAACTTCATGCCGGAAGGTGGAAAGAGGGTAGAGGTATACCAGTCTCCCGGAGGTCCAGGTATAAGGCTCGATGGTATAGCTTATCAGGGATACAGGATTCCCACGGAATATGATTCGCTTCTGGTAAAGATGACTGTTCGAGGTCATAACTGGGAACAGGCGGTACAGCGTCTCAAGAGGGCGCTGAATGACTTCCTTATTGTCGGCCCGAAGACGACGATACCATTCTATCTCGCAATTTGTGATGAACCCGATTTTCGTAAGGGCGAGTTTAATACATCTTATCTGGACGCACATGCCGAGGTATTTAACTATCCGGAGAACAAGCGGGAGGTTGCCAAGCTTTCGCAGTTGATTGCGGAGATTCATGCGAAAAAGATTAACCCCTATGCGTATTAGTAAGTTAGAAATTATTTCCTGCGTTTTTTGCAGGGACTAATTTGATTAACGCCCTTATCCCGTTTATCGGGATTAAGACCTGAAAGGAATGAAAGCAGTGCAGCAGATTATTGATGAAAGGATTACTCCTCGCGATTTGCGTGAGGGAGGGGTGCGACATGTTCTCGACAAGATCAGGGCGGGAGATGGATACTACATAACCAATACGGAGAGAGACCTCTCTCAATCCGACTTCAAAAACCGCATAATGCCGCACACCCAGATTCTGGTCTCCAGAGAGAGAAATGACTCCGGGTACCTTTCTCTTGAGATAACGGGAGGAGCATCGGTTCATGTGGATATGCTGCGCAGACAGATCAATCCCTTGGAGAAGCTGCGGATACTCAGCTCATTAATGCCCGATACAATGTTCCAAACGCTCTGCAGAGGCATCAATCTATTCGGTTACAGACCCTATCCCGAAAATGTGATTCGCTTGACAGTTCGTAGTTTTGCCCGCTACGTACATATTTGGAGGGTTTTTGATTTTCTTAATTATGTGCCCAATATGACTGCGGTGTTCGAAGGGGTAAAGGAGGCCGGATGCATACTGGAGCCTTCGATATGTTTCTCAACGGGGCAGGAGCATACCAACAAATTTTATATTCAAAAGGTGGCAGAGATACTCGATGTTACCGGTGAGGATATAATTCTCTGCATAAAGAATCACGGAGGTCTTGGAACTCCGAGGAAGATCGGGGATCTGACAAAATCCATCCTCGACAAATACCCGGATCTCATTATCCACTATCATGGCCATAACACGGATGGAAATGATGTGGGAAGGATTACTGAAGCTGTGAGAAACGGGGCGAAGATTGTGGATGCGGCAGATCATGCCTTCACCGGCTTCTATGGGCCTCCCCCCATATTAACGGTTATCGATACGCTGAATGAATATGGACATCGCGCACTGGGTGTAGACCGACAATCGGTTGTTGATACCTCGAATAAACTGCGTCCGGAGAGAGAACATTACAAAGATCTTGAATCTCAGTTTCTCGGATTTGACCCCACTGTTCAGACCCATAAACTACCGGGCGGAGCGACGGGATCGAGCTTTGAACAGGCGGTCAAGGGAAATTTTCTACACTTGATGCCTGAAATTCTCCAGAAAGAGTTGCCCCGTGTCCAGACCGAGCTTGGGAATTGGTGGAGCGTAACGCCGGGCTCACAGATTTTGTGGACTACGGCCGTCAATAATATTCTCAGCGGCAAGAGATATAAAGATGCGAACGATGACCTGAAAAACCTGATGCTGGGAAGATATGGAGACCTTCCGTTCTACAAGCCGTCCGATGTGATATATGAAGCGGTATTTGGGCCGGATTGGAAGGAAATAACAGAAAAACAAAAGGGTTATCAGGAGATAGAAAATATTGACCTAAATGTGGATAGAAGAGTGCTTGAACATCGCCTTGGGCGGGCAGCTACGGAAGATGAGTTTGTGCTGTATCTTCAGCATCCCAATGATGCGGTGAATTTCTTTAAATTTGAGGAGAAATATGGCAAGACATGGGTATTGCCTCCCCATGTGTGGTTTAAGAAAGGTGGATTCAATCTTGGAGAAAAGATCGAATTTTCTGATGTCTATGGAAAACATCATATTATAGAGATAGGTCCGAAACGAAAGACAAAGACAGGAGATGCCGTTACCTATCTGACCATAAATTACCATCCCGAGCCTATACTGACAGAGCTTGAACAGGAAGGCGAGGGGAAGGAAAGAAAGGTTATACTTTCAGCTAAAGATATAGGAAAACTCGCACAATCGGGAGATGTCAGATCACCCATAAAGGGAACGGTAAGCGAAATCCCTGTTACTGAAACGGAAGATGTTTCGGCAGGGCAGATATTGATTGTTCTTGAAGCGATGAAAATGCTCAACAACATAATCTCTGAAATAAACGGGGTAGTCTCGGATGTGCTGGTGTCGCCCGGGGATGACGTGGATGTGGGAGATCCTCTTATTATGGTCGAAAAAAGGATCTGAAGGTCTTCAATCTTTTCTTGACATTTAAGACAGCTATGGTAGCTTTCCTAGGAGGGTATTGTCATCGGAAGTGTATATAATCTGCAGGCACTTCAAGATTTATTGAAAACAGATCTTAGTATTAACAACACAGGAAAGCCGGCAGGATTTTCTAAGAGGTTGCGCTGGAAGTTGCGTGAAAGGATCCGGGATGGGAAATAAATATTATACCATTCTTGCCATTCCCCAGGGGAATGGGTCAATAAAAAAGTTTAGAATTTCAACTACACTTCTATCATTCATCTCGGTTACAATAATAACCACTTTATTATCGATATGTTATCTTTCCTATAACTATATAGACACCAGAGGCAAAATAGAAGAACTTGCCAGATTGAAACAGGTAACCTCTCTTCAAAGAGACCGCCTTGATTTTCTTGCAAGCAAGATTGATGATTTTAGTAAAAAAATGATGAACCTGGCCCAATTCGATAAGAAAATAAGAATTATGACAAATCTTGACAATGAGCACAATAAGAGCCAGATGCTGGGTGTTGGAGGATCAATACCCGAAGATGAGAAGAGTGTTTCGCATGCGGAAGAAGTAGAATCCGCTCTCTTTGATAGAATACATAATAATATGGATAGCCTGCTCGACGGAGCTGCCCTTCAAGAGGACAGTTTTACAGAGCTGCTAAACTTTCTTGGAAAGCAGAAATCAATACTTGCCTCTACACCGTCCATATGGCCTGTGATAGGCTGGATAACTTCAGAGTTTGGATACAGGGTTTCGCCTTTTACGGGAAAGAGAGAGTTTCACAAGGGTATCGATATAGCAACGGAAATTGGTAAAGAGGTTGTGGCGCCTGCGGATGGTATTGTGGCAAGCGTATTTAAGCAAAGAGGTCTGGGAAACATGGTTAAAATAAACCATGGAAACGGTGTGATAACGGTCTATGGACATATGTTAAAAAAGGGTAACGTCAAGAAGGGACAAAAGGTAAAAAGAGGAGATGTAATCGGGTATGTGGGTAATTCCGGGAGGAGTACCGGTCCTCATCTTCACTATGGTGTTTGTATGAATGGTGTTTACGTGAATCCACGGAGGCATCTTTTTTAATACGGACGGGTTTTTCTCATTGCCTGTCAGTTGGATTCTCCCGGTAATATTTTTTGCCGGGTTTTTTGTGGTGTGATCATGTTGAATTATATATTGAAAAAAATTGTTGGAACTCAAAATGACAGAGAAATAAAGCGCCTGACCGTTATCATGAACGAAGTCAGCAAACAGGAGCCTTTGATTGAGAGCTTGACCGATTCCGAGCTAAGGGCGAAGACACCATATTTCAAGGATAAACTTGCTGGAGGAGCCTCTCTTGATGATCTTCTCGTGGAGGCATTTGCCGTTGTCAGGGAGGTTTCGAGGAGAACTCTGGAAATGAGGCCGTTTGATGCCCAGGTCATAGGCGGCATCGTTTTGCATGAGGGCAAGATCGCGGAAATGAAGACCGGTGAGGGAAAGACTCTGGCTTCGACCATGCCGGTGTATCTGAACGCACTGACCGGCAGGGGTGTGCATGTTATTACAGTGAATGACTACCTGGCAAACAGAGACGCAAACTGGATGAAACCCATCTATGAATTCCTCGGTCTTTCTGTCGGGGTGATTGTCCATGGAATAGACGATACCGAAAGACGCAATGCATACAACTGCGATGTAACCTATGGCACAAACAACGAATTTGGGTTCGATTATCTGCGTGACAATATGAACTTTCAGCTTGAGAATTATGTCCAGAGAGAATTTTACTACGCCATAGTCGACGAAGTGGACAGTATTCTTATAGATGAGGCGAGAACACCTCTTATTATCTCCGGGCCGTCTGAAGAATCTACAGACAAATATTACAGGGTCAATCAGATCATTCCACGATTGAAGAAGGATCACGATTACACGATAGAAGAGAAAAGCAGAACAGTTGTCCTGACGGAAGAGGGGGTAGCCAGAGCCGAAAAGCTGCTGAATGTTCAAAATCTGTATGAACCCGGGAATATGGAGATCCTTCACCATGTAAACCAGGCCCTGAAGGCGCATGCCCTGTTCAGGAAGGATATTGATTATCTTGTCAAGGACGGACAGGTTGTTATTGTGGATGAGTTCACGGGGAGGGTAATGCCCGGCAGAAGATACAGCGACGGTCTCCATCAGGCTCTTGAGGCAAAGGAAAAGGTTAAGATAGAAAGAGAAAATCAGACGCTGGCCTCTGTAACGTTTCAGAACTACTTCAGGATGTATGAAAAGTTGTCCGGGATGACCGGGACAGCGGATACAGAAGCTACAGAGTTCAAGAAAATTTATAATCTCGACGTGATTGTTATGCCCACAAATATGCCGATGATAAGGATCGACAATACGGATGTTATCTACAAGACGGAAAAGGAAAAATTCGAGGCCGTTATTGAAGAAATAAAGGAGTTGCATGACCAGAACCGGCCGCTCCTGGTTGGGACAATCTCTATTGAAAAATCTGAATTGCTCAGTAAATATCTTTCAAAAAGGGGGATTAAGCACAACATCCTGAATGCCAAGAATCATGAAAAAGAGGCGGAAATAATATCTCAGGCCGGACAGCCGGGATCTGTTACGATATCCACCAATATGGCAGGGAGGGGGACCGACATAAAACTGGGCGAAGGCGTAGCTAATCTCGGCGGTCTTCATATATTGGGCACGGAGCGTCATGAAAGCAGGCGTATAGACAATCAGCTCCGAGGCAGGTCGGGAAGACAGGGAGACAACGGATCGTCGCGATTCTATCTGTCACTTGAGGATGATCTCCTCAGGATATTCGGAGCTGAGAGGATATCGTCCGTTATGGACAGGATTGGAGTGGAAGAAGGCCAACCGATTGAGCACAATCTTATCAGCAAAGCAATTGAGGGTGCCCAGAAGCGGGTCGAGGGGCAGAATTTTGATATAAGGAAACACCTCCTTGAATATGATGATGTGATGAACAGACAGCGGCAGGTTGTTTATGAACAGCGCAGGAACGTTCTTGATGGAAGCGATCTGTGGTTGACGGTTGGTGATATGCTGAGGGAAATCGTCGAGGATCTGGTCTACGATTATCTGCCCGAGAAGGTCCGGCCGGACGAATGGGATTTTAAGGGTCTGAGCGATGCCGTATACAAACAGTTTTTCCTGAAGTGGACCCTCGATGGTTCAGACCGGGCGGATATCAATCGGGAAGATGTTATCACTGCGATTATATCTGACGTCACCGCACTGCTGCGTGACAAGGAAAAGAAATTTGGTAAGGACCTCATGGGGTATATTATGAAGGTCGTTATGCTCCAGGCCATCGATTCTCACTGGAAGGATCACCTCCTCAGCATGGATCATCTCAAGGAAGGGATAGGTCTGCGTGGATACGGGCAGAAAGATCCTGTCAGGGAGTATCAGAAAGAAGGGTACGATATGTTCATGGAGACGGTGTATCGTATCAAGGAGGATACTCTGGAAAAACTTTGTATAGTGCAGGTACAAAGTGATGAAGATGTGAAACAGATTCAGGAAAAGCAGAAAAAGGATTATGTGATGAGCAGGGGGGAAGGCGACTCGACTCCGACCACCGTCAAAAGAAAGGACAAAAAGATAGGCAGAAATGACCCCTGTCCCTGCGGCAGCGGTAAGAAATACAAGCACTGTTGCGGTAGATGACAGTGATGGAGATGACTATGAATGACAGTGTTCAAGTTCCAGGATTTTTTGGCAATGGAGTGGCCGCTGGAATAAAGGGTGGCGGAAGCAGGGATCTTTCCCTTATATTTTCAGCGGTTCCCGCCAGGGCGGTAGGTGTGTTCACCACCAACCGTTTTAAGGCGGCTCCTGTTGCCCTCGATATGGAAAGGTTAAAAAATGGCCTGGCCCAGGCCATTATAGTAAACAGTGGCAATGCCAATGCGGCAACCGGAAAAGAAGGTGATAAAGATGCCGCCACTATGTCGAGAGCTGTTTCCGAAGCACTCGGTATAGAGGATGAGCTTGTTCTTGTTGCCTCTACCGGTATCATCGGTGAGAGGCTTCCGATAGAAAAGATCTCCCGGTCAATTGGATCTCTCGTTGGGGGCTTGAGCGTTGATGGTATACCCTTCGCCGCGGAAGGTATCATTACTACCGACAGGTTCCCAAAGATAGAACGCCAAAGGTGCTCTGCCGGTGGCAAAGATGTTACAATCTGTGGGATTGCCAAGGGGGCGGGAATGATAGAACCGAATATGGCGACGATGCTCTCTTTTATACTGACGGATATCGATATCGACCAGGCCTGTCTGGCCGCCCTCTTCAGAGAATCTGCCGGCAGGAGTTTTAATGCCATAACGGTGGATGGATGCATGAGCACGAACGACACCGCAATCATATTGGCCAACGGTTTTGCCGGCAACAGCCCTATCAATGAGACGTCGAATGGTTTTACAGGGTTCAGGGAAGCCCTGTTTGATGTGATGGAGTCCCTCGCACGGTCCATTGTGAAAGACGGAGAGGGAGCGACAAAACTGATAGAAATCGTTGTTGAAGAAGCAAAGCTGGCAGCGGATGCCAAAAAAATAGCGTATGCCATAGCAAATTCCAATCTTGTAAAAACGGCATTCTTCGGCGAAGATCCAAACTGGGGAAGAATCATATCGGCGGCAGGTTCAACGGGAGTTCCATTCTCACCCGATTCTCTGGAACTCTATATTGAAGATGTACCCCTGTTTATAAATGGTGAGGGAGTTTCGGGGGACCAAGCTGCCAGGATCATGAAAATGGACAATATACGTGTTCTGGTGCGGCTTGGCATGGGAAAGGAGACATTCAGGGTGTACACCTCCGATCTTTCCCACGAATATGTGGATATAAACGCTCTCTATCACAGCTGATTCCGGCTGTTTTATCTTGATTATTTATGCGGGATGTGGTATCCCGCTGCAACTTATCACACTCACCCTTTGATTGTCAGGGAGTTGCCTGAAATCAGGTCCCTTGACAAGGTGATGGGGGTGGAGGAAAAAACAACAACCAGGAGGATAGTATGGCACAGGTATCAATGAAAATGTTGCTGGAGTCCGGGGTTCACTTCGGACATCAGACAAACAGGTGGAATCCCAAGATGAAGCCCTATATATTCGGGGCAAGAAATGGCATTTACATTATAGATCTTCAACAGACGGTGCAGATGTTTGATGTGGCTTATAATGCCGTAGTCGATGCGGTTGCTTCAGGAGAAGAGGTCATGTTTGTAGGCACCAAGAGACAGGCGCAGGAATCCATCAAGACAGAATCTGAAAGGGCGGGCATGCCCTATGTCAATCATCGCTGGCTCGGGGGAATGCTTACGAATTTTGTCACGATAAAAAAGAGTGTTGACAAACTGAACAAGCTTGATGCCATGTTTGAAGATGAGAGCATTAACGCATTTCCAAAAAAGGAAATACTGGGTCTGCAAAAGAAAAGAGATAAACTTCAGAAAGTCCTGGGTGGTATAAGAAATATGAATGCTCGTCCGGGTATTGTGTTTATTGTTGATCCCAAAAGAGAGGATATCGCCGTCAAAGAGGCCGGAAAACTGGGAGTTCCCATCGTGGCGATTGTCGACACCAATTGTAATCCTGACGAGATAGATTATATTATCCCCGGCAACGACGATGCAATAAGGGCCATAAAACTGTTTTCCTCCAAGATTGCGGATGCCGCCCTTGAAGGGAAAAGGAGACTGGAAGAATTTATACGGGCGCAGAGTGATAAAGAGGAAGAGCGCGAGGACGAAGAGCAGGATATTCTGGAAAGTGTTGAAAGCAAAGAAGAAGGGGAGGCTCTCGAAGACGCTGCTGAAGAGGTAAAATCACAGGAAGGTGAGGAGGTAGAATAGCATTGGACATTACAGCATCGATGGTAAAGGAACTGAGAGATAAAACAAATGCGGGCATGATGGGTTGCAAGGAGGCTCTGGCTGCTTCCGACGGTGATCTTGAAAGGGCCGTTGAATATCTGAGAAAGAAGGGGCTGTCTGCCGCGACAAAGAGATCTTCGAGGGCGACAAAGAACGGTATGGTGGAATCGTATATCCACATGGGCGGCAAGATCGGGGTCATGGTTGAGGTCAATTGCGAAACGGATTTTGTCGGAAAGACCGACGCCTTCAAGGCAATGGTGAAGGATATCGCCATGCACGTTGCTGCCGCAAATCCAACATATCTGAGTCCGGAAGATATTCCGGAGGACGTCATTGAGGCCGAGCAGGGAATATATCGTGATCAGGCCCTGGCATCGGGAAAACCCGAGAAGGTTGTCAACAGGATTATTGATGGCAAGGTAAAGAAGTTCTATGAGGAAGTATGCCTCCTGAATCAGAAGTTTGTCAAAGACATGGATATCACGATCCAGACACTGGTTAACAACATGATTGCCAGCACCGGCGAGAATATTGTTGTGAGGAGGTTTGCACGCTTCCAGCTCGGTGAGGACATATGAAGAGTAAAGGCCGGAGAGTAAGGAAATAAATCTCATCTTCGATTAACTACGAACTCCCTTGATTCCGGTCTGTCCGGATTAGGATTGAAACGTGGATAAACCCATATACAAAAGGATACTTCTGAAACTGAGTGGTGAAGCACTCTCGGGAGAAGGTTCCTTTGGGATTGATACAAATGTACTGAAGCTTGTGGCGGAAGAGATCGAGGACATTCAGGCTCTTGGTGTTCAGATGGGTATTGTTATAGGTGGTGGAAATATCTTTCGTGGTGTGGAAGCGAGCGCCAGAGGTATTGACAGGACGTCTGCCGACTATATGGGAATGCTTGCCACTGTAATGAACAGTCTTGCTCTTCAAAATGCGCTTGAGAATCAAGGGATTCCCACGAGAGTGCAGTCTGCCATAGAGATGAAAGAAATAGCCGAGCCTTTCATAAAGAGAAGAGCGATGCGACATCTGGAAAAGGGAAGGGTGGTAATTTTTGCCTGTGGTACCGGAAGTCCTTATTTCACCACAGACACGGCGGCTTCTTTGCGGGCCATGGAGATGCAGGCGGATGTCATACTGAAGGCCACCAGGGTAGATGGGGTTTACGACAAAGATCCCGTAAAAGAAAAAGACGCCATAATGTTTAATAAGATAAGTTATACTGAGGTGTTAACAAGGAATCTTAAAGTAATGGATTCGACTGCAGTCTCCATGTGCAGAGACAACAACCTTCCCCTTGTCGTGTTTAACCTTGAAAAGAAAGGAAATATCAGGGGTGTTGTATGTGGGAAATCCATAGGCACCATTATAGAAGGTGAAAAATGACAGATCTGATATTTGAAGGATTAAAAGAAACCATGGAGGGACACGTGCAGTCTCTCGAAAAATCGTTTAACAAGGTACGTACAGGCAGGGCATCAGTGGCGCTTCTTGATGGAATTAAGGTGGATTATTACGGGGTTATGACGCCACTCAATCAGGTTGCTACGCTTTCCACCCCGGAAAGCCAGCTTATTCTTATATCTCCATGGGATAAGGGGGCGATAACTGCCATTGGAAAGGCTGTGCAGAAATCTGAGCTGGGACTGGTTCCAAACAATGATGGTAAGGTGATCAGGATCAATATTCCTCCTCTCACGGAGGAAAGAAGGAAAGAACTTGTGGGGGTAGTTAAAAAGATAACCGAGGAGTACAAGGTCAGGCTCCGAAATGCGAGGAGAGATGCCAACAATGATTTCAAAAAACTGAAAACCGATGGCGATATATCAGAAGATAATATGCATGATTACCAGACCAGAGTGCAGAAGATCACTGATGATTACATAAAAAAAGCAGACAAGGTCCTCGCAGCTAAGGAAGCGGAAATTATGGAGATATAAAGTCGTTAATAATGAATAACAGGGGCCTGCGGGCCCCTTTTTTATGTGCGGAGCAGAAACCCTGTTTTTAAGATACATGTTGAAAATGCCGGGGTGCTGTGGTACTTGTTTCCAAAACGGGGAAAGATATATGCATAGGATTATCAAGGAAAAACTTCCACGTCATATAGCCATTATAATGGATGGTAATGGCAGATGGGCAAAGAAAAACCTGTTAAACAGGATAATGGGCCATAAGAGGGGAACAGAGGCAGTTCGTCTTGTAGTAAAGACCTGTCGTGAATTGGGCATACAATATCTTACCCTCTACGCATTTTCGATTGAAAACTGGCAGCGTCCGGAAAATGAAGTAAAGGCATTGTCATCGCTTCTTGAAGAATATCTCCTCCTGGAGCTTCGGGAGATGAAAGAGACCGGCATAAAACTGATCGCGATAGGGGATACCGGCAGACTTCCCAAAACGGTCAGGGATGTACTTTTTGATGTCATTGAAAAAACATCAGAAAACAGGGAAATGGTTCTGAATCTGGCCCTTAGTTATGGTGGACGAGACGAGATTGTCGATGCGGTGAAGAGTATATTAAGGGACAGCAAATCGATTGATATTGATGAAAGCGCGATTACGAAAGACTTTTTTTCAGGTCACCTCTACACTGCTAATATACCTGATCCGGATCTCCTGATAAGGACGAGCGGGGAATACCGGCTGAGCAACTTTCTCTTATGGCAACTGGCCTATGCGGAACTTTATTTTACAGATGTATTGTGGCCCGATTTCTCGAGGGATGATCTGATAAAAGCCATCATGGATTATCAGCGGAGAGAAAGACGCTTTGGATTAATAAGCGATCAGTTACCGGAGGATTAATAATATGAGTAACATGAGCTCCCATGTAAAGCGATGGATTACAGGAATCATAGCGGTACCCTTACTAATCGTGGCTATCCTGTACAGTTCTCCTCTGATTTTTTCCCTGATTATAACCCTGCTCATTGCAGCTGGTGTATTCGAATACAATTCCATGATCTTTAAGGGAAAATACTTGTGGGAAAAGACCGAAGGGCTGGTACTGGCTTTTCTGATACCCCTCTCGGCATATATGGGTGGCCTACAGCTGATGTTTGCCACAGTCACATTTTCATTTATTATGGTATTTCTACTTTTTCTCTTGAGGGCGAAAGATGGTTTAGCCGATCTTACATCGCTTGCCCGTGTTGTGTTTGGCTTTATGTATATACCGCTGCTTATATCGTATATTATCCTTCTTCGATGTTCTGAAAATGGTATCGCCTGGGTCTTTTTCGTTATAGTTGCCGCCTTCGCAGGCGACACCAGTGCTTTTTATGCCGGAAAATCCCTGGGGAAGACCAAACTGATACCCGCGATCAGCGCGGGGAAAACGGTAGAAGGAGCAATTGGTTCCATTGTCGGGACCATCCTCGTGTGCTTGCTGTTCAAGGCCCTGTTCCTTCACGATCTTTCTATTATTCATGCGATAATTCTCGGTTTTATGGGGAGTATTATCGGCCAGTTGGGAGATCTTTGCGAATCGACAGTCAAAAGAACTTCCATGGTTAAAGATTCCGGGTTCTTTCTCCCGGGCCATGGCGGAATATTGGATCGTGTGGATTCACTTATTTTTATGATTCCCTTCGTATATTATTATAATGTGTTAGTGATTACATGAAAAATATATCCATTTTGGGATCAACCGGCTCCATAGGAGTGAACACTCTTGATATTGTAGCCCGAAACCCCTCCAGATTCAAAGTAGTTGCCCTTGCCGCAGGCAGAAATCTTTCGCTTTTAAAGAGACAGATAGACAAATTCAGGCCGGAGATTGTTTCTGTTATTGACGACGAACATGCCGGCAAATTACGTGAAATGATCAGACACTCTGCCGTGCCGAAGATACTGTCGGGAGACAACGGATACAGAGAGGTTGCTTCATGGAAAAAGACAGATATGGTCGTGTCAGCCATATCAGGCGCGGCGGGACTTTTACCTACGATTGAAGCGATTGATGCGGGAAAAGACATAGCGCTTGCCAACAAGGAAACAATGGTTATGGCAGGGGAGCTGGTCACAGCCAGGGCCGCATCTCGTGGAGTGAATATCATTCCTGTTGACAGTGAGCACAGCGCGATTTTTCAGTGTTTGAGAGGTCACAACAGGAAAGAAGTCAGGAAGCTGATACTTACAGCCTCGGGAGGACCTTTCTTAAATCTCCCCCTGGAGAAGTTTGCATCTATAAGCCTTGACGATGCCCTTCAACATCCAAACTGGGAAATGGGCAGAAAGATCACCATAGATTCCGCGTCAATGGCAAACAAAGGGCTTGAAGTCATAGAAGCCAGGTGGTTGTTTGACATGGATATAGATAAAATAGATGTTTGCGTGCACCCGCAGAGCGTCGTACATTCGATGGTAGAATATATTGACGGTTCTGTTATAGCCCAGATGGGAGTACCCGATATGAGAGGTCCCATATCATACGCCCTTTCATACCCTGAAAGATTGCAGGGGGCAGTCGAGATACTGGATTTGTGTTCTATAGGGACACTGGAGTTTATGTCTCCTGATACTGGCAAATTCCCCGCGCTGGAGCTTGCGTATACAGCCGCCGGTAAGGGTGGATCTGCGCCGGCGGTTTTGAATGCATCAAATGAGGTGGCTGTAGAGGCTTTTATAGAGGGAAAGATACGATTTGTCGATATTATTTCCATTGTAAAGGAGGTTCTTGATTCCCACCGGACAAAAGAAATTAACAGGATTGAGGATGTTCTTGATGCGGACTGCCGGGGACGAATCAGGGCCGCAGAGGCTGTTGAAAAAAGGGAGGTATCTTGATTGGTATAAATATTGTATCAGTGATAATTCTGTTGGGGGTGTTGATTTTTGTCCACGAACTGGGTCACTTTTCCGTGGCAAAATTTTTCGGCGTGGGTGTCTTGAAATTTTCGCTTGGTTTCGGCCCAAGATTGATCGGTAAAAAAATTGGGGAAACGGAATATGTGCTCTCTGCGATACCGCTTGGAGGGTATGTGAAGATGCTGGGCGAATCCGAAGATGAGGAAGACCTGTCTCCGGAAGATAAAAAACGGTCATTCCAGGGACAGACCGCATTGAGGAAGATAGCGATAGTGGCGGCGGGTCCATTGACCAATTTCATCTTCGCCATCATTGCTTTTGCCCTTGTGTACGCCGCCGGGGTACCAGTTCCCACGTCCAGGATTGGAGACATGCAGAAAGATGGTGCGGCGTTTGAAGCGGGTATGCGGAGCGGAGATGCTATTGTCGCGATAAACGATACGGAGATCTCGCGCTGGTCGGAGCTGGTGAGTGAGATAAGCGAAAGCAACGGTGAAGTACTCACCATTGTGGTAGAGCGTAAAGGTAAAGAGTTCGATCTGTCCGTGGTGCCGAAGCTGGTAAAAGCCAAAAATATTTTTGGTGAAAAAATAGATACCTATCGAATAGGGATAGGTATTTCCGATGAAACGGTTATGGAAAGTCAGGGCCCGCTGGGTGCACTTTATTCGGGGGTTGAACAGACATGGGGATGGACAAAACTTACATGTCTCGGTATTGTCAAAATAATACAGGGCGTTGTTTCGCCAAAGGAACTGGGCGGGCCGATACTGATAGCTCAAATGGCAGGTTCTCAGGCCCGTAAGGGTATATTGCCATTTATATTTTTGATGGCAGTATTAAGCGTAAACCTTGGAGTTTTAAATTTTCTGCCCATACCTGTGCTCGACGGAGGTCATCTTTGTTTTTTCCTGATAGAAGCTGTTACAGGTAGAGAAGTTAACATGAAGTGGAGAGAGATATCACAACAGGTGGGATTTTTCCTTCTTATAACCCTGATGGTATTTGTCTTCTATAATGATATAGCCCGGATACTAAGTAATTGAGTGCCAGAAACACAACGGCACAGTAACTCGAAACTCAACATGATTACATTAGCTATTGATACTTCTGCCGGAACGACGAGTGTCGCATTGCTTGAGGATGACAGTATCTTGGCTGAGCTTTTCGTGAACAGTGGGAGAAACCATGCGGAAACACTCCTGCCGGCAATTGAGAAGCTGCTCACCTCTGTGGTGATCAAAGCAGAGCAAAAGATGCCCTTTTCGGGTATAGACCTGTTTGCCTTTACCCTTGGTCCAGGTTCCTTTACTGGATTGAGGGTGGGTGCGAGTACCGTTAAAGGACTGGCATTTGTCCTGCAGAAACCGGTTGTCGGTGTTTGTACCCTGGACGCGCTTGTCCTGAACGTTTCGGATCTCCCACTTAAAAAGGTTACTATCTGTCCTGTGCTGGATGCCGGGAGGGGAGAAGTATACACGGCACTCTATGCCCCTTCCAAAACCGGGATGTATGAAAAAACAGTGATGGAATGTGTTGTATATCCGGAAGAATTCTTCAGTTCAATGGATGGAGAAGTAATATTCCTGGGTAATGGAGCTGAAAAATATCGCGATACTATCAGGGGAGCACTACCAGGCAGATCGTTTTTTATGCCCTCTCACCTTAACCATGTAAAGGCGTATGCGGTAGGACTTTTGGGTAGAAAGAAGTTTTATGATGGTGATATAGCAGATATAATGACTGTAACTCCTGATTATCTCCGTGCTTCTTATGCGATGAAAGGTTGACACTCTTTGCGACATATTGGAATCAATGATAATCCTGTGTGAACTGAACAGCGATCGCAATCCCCGCTGCTTGCGGCGGAGAGCTTCAATATGTTGACACAGGCCGTTTTATTTAATATAGACCGACTTGGCTGGTGTGTCTGGTGAAAAGAAGTGGCTCGAAGCCAATGAAAGGTATTTCTATGAATAATAAAACTTTTCCTATTATCCCTGACGGGTTTTTTTTCATCGTACCGCTCGCCGTTCTGTCGATAGCGCTGATATGTTTCAAAATTGTGTATGTGGGCATCTTCTTTCTTGTCGTAACTCTTTTTGTTATGTGGTTTTTTCGCAATCCAAACAGGGTAACCCCTGAAGATGAAAAGGCGATAATATCACCGGCAGACGGCAGGGTTATAAAGATAGAAGAGGTGGAAGAAAAAGAGATGCTCAATGAGAAGGTTAGAAAAGTGAGTATTTTTATGAGCATTCTTAATGTCCACGTGAACAGGGCGCCCTGTTCCGGTACGGTAAAAAAAATCAGTTACAGGAAAGGCAAGTTTTTCCCCGCTAATCTTGACAAGGCGTCAGCACTGAATGAGAGGAATTCAGTGCTTATCGAAACGGTGGATGGGAGACAGATACTTACCATACAAATAGCTGGAATAATTGCAAGAAGGATAGTCTGCTGGACAAAAAAAGGTATGCAGATTCAAAAGGGTGAGCGTTTCGGGCTTATCAAATTCGGTTCGCGTCTTGAGGTTTTTATGCCCCTTGATACCACAATCTCCGTAAAGACCGGTGACAGGGTAAGAGCAGGAGAAACCAGAATAGGATATCTGATATGAAGAAAAGTTCCAAGATAAATCGTGATAATATGAAAAAGGGTATCTATATTCTCCCTAATCTTTTCACAACGGCAAGCCTCTTTTTCGGGTTTTATTCAATAATAGCCTCCATAGGGGGAAATTTTCCGAAGGCAGCCGTTGCCATAATAATATCCTGCATACTGGATGGTCTTGATGGAAAGATTGCCAGGGTTACAAATACGACCAGCAAATTCGGTGCAGAGTATGATTCTCTCTCCGATCTTATTGCGTTTGGCATGGCACCCGCGATCCTTGCATATTCATGGGCGCTTGTACCGTTCGGGAGATATGGATGGCTTGCCGCGTTTCTCTTTGTGGTATGCGGGGCACTCAGGCTTGCAAGATTCAATGTGCAGATTGGCGTTATAGACAGCAAGGTATTTAACGGTCTGGCCATTCCGGCAGCCGCAACTGTCATTGCTACGGCCGTCCTGTTCTTCTATTATCTGGGTGGGGAAGGACAGTTTAATCATGTGTCTGTTCTGGCGGGCACCGTTGCCCTGGCTTTGCTGATGGTAAGCAACGTAAAATACTATAGTTTCAAAGACCTGAATTTCTTTTCGAGAAAACCCTTCATGACCTTTGTTCTGATCATATTTATGCTGACTGTAATTGTGCTTGAGCCGCAGATTATGCTCTTTGTGCTGGCCCTGAGCTATAGCCTTTCCGGTCCTGTGTGGATGATGTTTAAAATTGCAAAGAAACAGAGACAGAAAAGAATGGAAAAGTATCACCATAGAATATAAGGTTCGAGTGAGATGCTGAGAGACTACAAAGAAGGGCTGAATAGTCAGATTTGGTGGACCCGCAGAAAGTGAATCTTTTCCGCTCAAAACCATGAACCCGGTAAGATGTATCCCTAAGCCACAGGGGAACTTGTGGCTTTATCTATAATTAACTGAAAAGGGATTTCGTATGAGAAAATATAACGTAGCCGTTGTAGGTGCGACGGGCGTAGTCGGAACAGAGATGATCAGTACGCTGGAAAGAAGGAATTTTCCGGTAAAAGAGCTGATTCTCCTTGCTTCGGAACGTTCGCTGGGCAAAGAGCTGACCTTCAAGGGGAAGGATTACCCTGTCAGTGTCTTGAGTGAAGATTCATTTAAAGGGGTAGAGATAGCGCTGTTTTCTGCAGGGGGAAGTGTAAGCCAGCGTTTTGCGCCTGTCGCGGCAAAGGAAGGCTGTGTGGTTATAGACAACACCAGCGCATTCAGAATGGAACCGGACATTCCCCTGGTTGTTCCAGAGGTAAACCCTGAAGATATTGGAGCGTATGGCTCAAGGAGAATTATAGCTAATCCCAACTGCTCGACGATACAGATGGTTGTTGCGCTAAAGCCCATTCATGATGCAGTTGGAATAAAGCGTATAGTGGTGTCCACGTATCAGGCAGTGTCAGGCACCGGTAAAAATGCTATTGAAGAATTAGTCGAACAGACAAAAGCGCTACTGACCCTGAAAAAAGTTGAAACAAAAGTGTATCCACACCGGATAGCATTCAACTGTCTTCCGCATATAGATGTATTTCTGGATAACGGTTATACAAAAGAGGAAATGAAGATGGTCAATGAGACCAGAAAGATTCTGAAAGATCCTTCCATAGCTGTTACCGCTACGACAGTGAGAGTTCCGGTCTTTTATTGTCATTCGGAGTCCGTTAACATCGAAACGGAGAGAAAAATTGGTCCGGATGAGGTTAGAGAGATACTCTCAAATGCCTCGGGAGTCACCGTAATAGATAATCCGGATCTGTCGGAATATCCTCTTGCCAGTGATGCGGCAGGGAAAGATGGCACCTTCGTCGGGAGAATCAGAGAAGATCAATCTATTCCGAACGGGATAAATATGTGGATTGTAGCCGATAACATAAGGAAGGGAGCCGCCCTGAATGCGGTACAAATTGCGGAGATACTGATCGATAAGTATTTGGATTGATATACATGAGAATAACGGGGGGACTCACTCGGGGCAGGAAGATATACGCGCCGAAAAGCGACAAGATCAGAGTAACTTCCGACAGGGTCAGGGAATCGCTGTTTGATATTCTCCCGTCCATGGAGGGAACATTGTTCCTGGATATATTTGCGGGTACGGGGAGTGTCGGCATTGAGGCGCTTAGCAGGGGAAGCGCCGGGGCTACTTTTATTGAGAAAGAGACGCTTCACACGAGGACACTTGAGAAGAATCTGAAGCTGTGCGGGTTTGAGAAATCATGCGAACTGATTGTTTCGTCTGCAGAAAAAGGGATTCTCATTCTGTCGGGCCGGCGGCGGCGATTTGACATTGTATTTGCCGATCCCCCATATAACAGAGGGCTGGCAGTCGAAACTCTTGTCCTGCTTGGAAAGAGTGATTTGATCTCAAGAGGAGGAGTCCTGGTTATAGAGCACTTCTTCAGAGAAGATATAGTGGCCGGAAATGAATTTGTTTTGACCGATCAAAGGCGGTATGGAGATACCGCAATATCTTTCTTGAAATCAAGAATATAAAAAAAGGAGGGGGTAAGAAAAATGGGGAAATCGGCGGTATATCCCGGTTCATTCGATCCCATAACAAACGGCCATGTGGATATAATTAACAGGGGACTGGGTATATTTAACAAGATAATTGTCCTTGTTGGATATAACCCGAATAAGTTGACGACGCTGTTTTCCGTGGAGGAAAGGATCTCTATGATCAGAGATGTCGTTGGAGATAATCCCAGGATTGAGGTTGATTCATTTTCCGGTCTTCTCGTGGATTATGTGAAGAAATCGGAGGCGTCCTGTATATTAAGGGGTCTCCGTGCCATGTCTGATTTTGAGTATGAGTTTCAATTGGCTCTTATCAACAGGAAGTTAAGCAGAAATATTGAAAGCGTGTTCCTGATGACTGGATCCAAGTGGTTCTATTGCAATTCGAGTATCGTAAAAGAGACAGCCTCTCTGGGGGGGTCTGTAAATAGTTTGGTTCCCAGTGTTGTTCTAAAAAGACTTAAAGAAAAATTTCCGGATATGAAAATCAATAATTCGGGAATATAACGGCATAGATATTTGTGAAGACAGGAAAAAACAGTATGAAATTTGCGAAACGAGTGGAGAGAATAAAACCTTCACCAACGCTTGCTATTAGCGCAAAGGCAAACGCGCTCCGGGCGGAGGGGAGAGATATTATAAGTTTCGGCGCCGGAGAGCCGGATTTTGACACACCTGTGAACATCAGAGAGGCAGCTGTCAGAGCGATACAAGATGGATTTACCAGATATACCCCGGTAGGGGGGATAGATGAGCTTAAGGACGCCATTACTGAAAAATTCCAGCGCGATAATCAACTTATATATAAGAAATCAGAAATAGTTGTATCCTGCGGGGCAAAACACGTGCTTTATAACCTCGCACAGGCCCTGTTTGATGAAGGTGATGAGGTTATTATCCCGTCGCCTTACTGGGTTTCCTATCCTGACATTGTTCTGCTTTCAGGTGCCACCCCCTCGATTCTTAAAACAGGAGAGGCAGATGGGTTCAAAATAACCCCTGATCAACTTGAGGGCGCAATCAATAAAAGAACAAAGGCCATTGTCTTGAACAGTCCCTCCAACCCAACCGGATCAACATATACTTTTGCGGAACTGGAAGCGCTTGCGGAAGTAATCGTTGAAAAAAACATACTGGTGATCTCGGATGAAATCTATGAAAAAATTGTATATGACGGGTTCCCCTTTTCCAGTATTGCCATGGTCAGCGAAGACGTAAAAAGGCTTTCGGTTGTCGTCAACGGTGTCTCGAAGGCTTATGCCATGACGGGGTGGAGGATAGGATACGCCGCTGGCCAGGAAGATATCATTTCTGCTGTAACAAAGATTCAGAGCCAGAATACATCAAACCCGGCATCGATCTCGCAGAAAGCCGCGGTTGAGGCGCTGAATGGAGATCAAAACGCAACAGGTGAAATGGTTGAGGCGTTCAGTGAAAGGCGTAATTATAT
>Ga0222638_1000209_pt1 | contig 21633 bp, 25 predicted proteins | sample AntAcemetagen183_FD_181153 | JGI IMG/M metagenome (GOLD analysis project Ga0222638, IMG submission 181153) | Saline water microbial communities from Ace Lake, Antarctica - #183 | ecosystem: Environmental > Aquatic > Non-marine Saline and Alkaline > Saline | place: Antarctica: Ace Lake...
TGCCTGGTAGGGTTCTCGTGATTTTGAATTTCGGGGTTTTGTTCGGTTTTTCTGTTGATGAAAATTCTGATTCAGATAAATGTTTGTCGCTTAGGATTAGGGTGTGGGCATCGATTGATTGATTTTGTGTGATGTAATTTGCGAATGAAGTCGGTTTATTTGTGTGTTCTTCCCAATTTGGCATGCTTGCGGTTTTCCCGAATTTATAGAGTTGGAGGCCTGTGGTTGCGATTACGGTCATAATTGAGGCGTTGTGGAAGACTTGGTAAGGGATTTTTTGTTTTTTACATTCGAGGATTAGTTGCATATGGGTTGTTGCTGAGAGTGAGTCGCCGTAGACTAGGAGTGCGATTTCTTTGTCTTTTGCTTCTTGTAGTATTGATTCGTCTTCGACTTTTTGCCTGTTTAGTTCTGTTATTTTTATTTTGTAGGTTTTTTCTAATTCTTCTGTTGGGTATGGGAAGTTTACTGTGTAGTTTTCTAGGTAGATTGTGTCGCAGGTTTTTAGGATTTCTAGAGCGTCGGCTGGGATTGAGTTTTTGTCCATTCCTGTTCCTATAATGTAAAGTGTCATAATTTTTTGAGAAGAAGGGGGGTTTTAAGTTTTTGGGAGGGTTAGATTTATTAATGAATTTGTTTTTTGTGATTGATGGGATGTGATTTTTGTTCTGTTGGCTATTTGATTGATTTGGTGCATGATGATCCTGGGAGACACACTATAGAAACGGCTTATAATGAGGTTAGTAGTGTTCTAGCGTGTGTGGGTTTACCGCGACTTCTTTATGAAGAATTTTTTGAAATCACTTTTGGCGCCATAGGTACAGGGAGGGTTTCTTTTTCTGATGGGAAATTTCATGTTGGATATTCAAGCTTTGTTCCATATGAATGTTGTAATGAATACGAATGTCAGTGTTAGGACGATTGTTTTGTCTAGGGTGCTAATAACCTTTTGGAGGTTTTGTTTTAGTTCCTAAAATATTTAGATTTAATTTTTTTATTTGTTTCATAATCTTATCAAGTTCTGTGTCAAGTTCTTTTAGATTTATTCCTTGAAGCAACAAGGAGCTTCTGATATATTTTTCTGTTTTTGAGAAATCATTTTTGAATCTTTGATTTATGTCTTTCCATTTTATTCCTTTTAATGCTTTTGATATTTTTTCTTGGTATTTTATTTTTCTGATAAACATGAGGTAGGCTATAGCGGGGTATCCAAGATATCCTTTCCAATATGAGCCATTATCGTTAGACATTATGGCATTTTCTTTTTCTGAATATTTTATTATATAGAATTTGTTTTTACTCGAAGAGTATATGTGTATTTCGTTGTTTTCTTCTATTATTCTTTCGTCTGCGATACATCCAAGTGCTTCGTATATTTTTATAATAGGGGGGGTTTTCCATTTCATGATTTGTGCCAAATGAGTGTGGTGATGAAAACAAATGTTAGAGTTAATGCGATTGTTTTGTCTAGGGTGTAGAATATTGCTGCGGCGAAAGCGAGAATCCAGAGGATTATTGGGAAGTAAGGTGGTTTAGAGTAGATTTCTTTTTCGTCTTTTGTTATTCCGGCGAGCATTATTCCTAAGGGGATTGCTAAGATTAGGGTTAGATATTCTATCATAAATCTTTTAAGGAGTGAAGGTATTTAATGTTTATGAAATTAGTTGATGTTCATGCGCATTTGGAAAGTTCTAGATTTAAAGATGATTTGGATGAGGTTATTGAGAAATGTAAGAAGGCAGGGGTCGAGTTTGTGATTAATTCTGGGACGAGTCCTGAGAGGAATCGGGAATGTTTGGAGTTGTCTAAGAAATATGATATCGTGAAGGCTTCGTTTGGGATTTATCCTATTGGGAATTTTTCTAAGGATATTGATGGTGAGATTGCTTGGATTGAGGAGCATGCGGATGAGTGTGTTGCTGTTGGGGAATGTGGGCTTGATTTTGATACTGAGGGTAGGAAGGCTAGTTTTGAGAAACAGAAGGTTATTTTTGAGAAGCAGATAGATTTGGCGAAGAGGTTGAAAAAGTCGATTGTGATCCATTCTAGGAAGGCTGAGACGGAAGCTATAGAGATTCTGGAGGAGAATGGGATGAAGGACGAGAAGGTTGTGATGCATTGTTTTTGTGGACGGAAGAGTTTGATTAAGCGGTGTGTTGAGAATGGTTGGTATTTTAGTGTGCCGCCGGCGATAAAGAGATGGGATAATTTTAAGATGTTGGTGGAAATGGTTCCGTTGGGGCAGTTGTTGACTGAGACTGATTCGCCGTATTTGGGACCTATTGGCGGAGAGAGGAATGATCCTTCTAATGTTGCTGTGACTATTGGGGAAGTTGCTCGGATTAAGGAGCTTAGTGTTGAAGAAGTTTCGGAGAATATTTTCGAGAATGCGAAGAGGGTGTTTGGGTTGTAGTTAGGCTTTTCTTGTGATGATTATGACTTCTCCGACGTAATCTCTGAATTCTGTTAATCCGTTTGCGTGTACGAAGAATGATATGTTTTTTACTTCGTGGGGATCTAAAGTGAAGTCATTTTCTGAAGCCACGATATTCTTTTTTATTTCTCCTTTTGCTTCTATTGATATTTTTACTGTTTTGTCGAAGTTGTTTTCTATAGATATTCCTCTCGATGTTCCGGTTTCGTTTGTTACTTGTCCGAATGTTAATTGTTGTGGTGTTAGATCGAAACCTGGCTTGTCACCGAGTCTAAACTTTGCTGGGATTACTTGTTTTTTTAAAGGGGCGCTTGCTACGAAAGCCATTAGTGTTATGATAATAATGACTGCTGTTATTAGGATGATTTTATTTCTTTTTTCCATTCTTTTTTCCACTTAGTTGTCTTATTTTTCTTATTAGTAGTATATATGTCAATAGTATTATAAATCCTACGATTGATGCTATTATGACGTAGATTCTGTATGTTTTCTTTGGTGGTTCTTTGATGTAGATGGCTACTAATTTGCTTGTTACTTCTCCTTCATATGAAAGGAGTATGTTTGCTGTGTATCTTTTTGGTTCGAGTCCAGTTGAGTCGAAGTATCCGGTTAGGTTTTTTATTTCCCATGGCGCGGCCTCTACTGAGACGGTTTTGAAGCTTGTGATAAATTTTCCTTGATCTGTTATTCCTACTTCTGCGTATAATTCTTCTATTGGAGAGTTCCATTTGTTTTTTACAATGAGATTAAATTTATTTATTTGATCTTTCTCAAAGAGATAATCGTAATCTTCTACTTCTACGAGGAATTCTCCAATTCGGAATGTTTGATTTATTTCGTCGATTGTTCCATAGTCGATTTTCGCGGTCGCGGTATATTCTCCTGGTGGGAGATTTTTTGTTTCCATGGTGTCTATTATGTTTAGAATATGTTTTGCTTTTAGTTCTTTTTCTTCTAATATTTTTGTTAATAAGTTATCTGATCTTTCGTCTTTGTATATTTCGATTCTTGTTTTTATTGTTACGTTTTCCATTCCTAGATTTTGAGTTTCTAATTCGTATTGAGCGTCTTCTCCTTCGTTGACATCGCCTATTTTGAATGTTGATTCTGTGTATTTTCCGGGATATGGAACGATGATATCTATTCTTCCCTGTATTGCTGCGATTCCTCCGAAGGTTGATTCATTTGGGCCGCCTTTATCTTCCATCGCGCCGATGAGTATTTTATGTGTTCCTGGTTTTGCTATTGCTTGAGGAAGTTTTATCGATACACTAAAAACGCCACTTCCTGTGAAGGTTGTTCTGCTTAGATTAACATAAGGGGCCAAATCTCCCTTTGCATAGGTTCTTATTTTTCTCTCTGGATTGTCGCTAAAAGAATAAAATTCAAAACTTTTTTCCAGTCCTGGTTCAAAAAATTCTTTGTAATATACTGGGCTAATTCCAATACTTTCTGCTTGAACGCTTCCTGCAAAAATTGCTATTAATAATAGTCCGAAAATAATATACCTCTTCATGAAATAAAATAGGGAAGTTTAATTTATAAATTAATATGTTCCTACAGCTACGACACCTACTGTCTTTGCTCCTGTTGTATCACTTGGAATAGTTAATTCAAATTCAATTTCGATTTGATCGGTAGTACTATTATATCCGAACTCATCACATACAGATTGGAGAGTTGTGTTTATCTCTGCGTAACTAGTAAATGTGTTTGTTCCGCCTGTACATGAACCTGGTTCCCCAATTTGTGTTACCTTTGCTCTGACTAAAGGAGTTGAACCGGAACCCCCTATGAAATCTTGAGCAGTTTTGTTTGTTATTAATTCTAAGCTAACATTTGTGTTTCCTATATTTTCAAGTACCAATGCACCACTTACGGGGTCCCATGTTCCGCCAACAACACTACTTTCACTATTAATTATTGCTTCTGATTCGTTAACAGTTCCGTTTCCAAAATTCAAGAGAGCCGTTGTAAAATTGATTGCAGCTAAGGAGTCAATCGTAACGTTTACAAGACCAGTGTCGTTCGAGGTTGCGTTCCCTGTAACTTCAAGTCCGATGCTTGCTAAAGAAATAACTATAACTACTAAAGAAGTATATACTAATAAATTTGATTTGTTCATGCGTTTGCCCCCGGAGTCTCGTCCGCTAATCGGTCTTCGATCACTGGAGAGTTAATTGCTACTCCAACATTTCCGCCATTGTCTCCAGTAGGTCCATTATATGTTGTAGGAATTTTTTCTGAATCCATTACTCTTATAGAAATTGCAGTGACAGCAAGAATAAGTGCGATAATTACGAGAATTGTAACTCCCTTTTTTGTTTCACCTTTTTTTTGATTCATGTTACTTTTAAAGTCAAATTCTTTATAAACTTTTCTATTGTTAACAATGTATATTTCAATGTATATTTTTGAAGAATAATTTATGTGTGTCGTTTTTGTCGAGGACGTTAAGAATAAAAAAGGGTTTTGTGTTGTGTTATTGTCTTAGTATTAAGACGTAATTTTAAAGTGTGGGGAAATCCTCGACGGAGAAATGATAATTTTAATTTAACTATTTGTTTTGCCAATTAGTTTTTTTGTCGGTTAGTTTTTTTAACTGGGGCCATTTTTCTGCTAATGACTTTTCTTTTGATTGATAAATTATTCCTAATGGGATCTTTCCTGATTTTGAATTGTAGTCGAATTCCTCTGCTATTTTTTCTGCTTTCTTTTTGTCGGAGTTATCTTTTATTTTGTACATTAGTTCGTCTTTGCCGTTTGCATCTTTGTTGAATATTAGACAATCTTGGATGATTTCTACGAATGAAAATCCTTTGTGGTTTATTGCTTTTGTTAGTGTTGAGGTCATGTGTGGGATGTCTCGTGCGTTGGTTCTGGCGATGAAAGTTGCGTTGGCAGCGAGGGCTAATTTGATTGGGTTCATTGGTTTGTCGAAGACGCCTAGTGGTTCTGATTTTGATATATATCCTTGTTGGGATGTTGGAGTTGGTTGTCCGGTTGTTAGTGAGAATGATTGATTGTCGTGTAGGACTAGTGTCATGTCTGCGTTGTATTTGAATGCGTGGATAAAATGGGCCATTCCTTCTGCGTATGCTGCTCCGTCTCCTGCGAATGTTAGGACTTTTAGGTTTGGGTTTCCGAGGGTGATTCCGATTCCTGTTGGAATAGCACGACCGTGAAGACAGTAGATTCCTGAAATGTTTAGGTAGTCAAATATTTTTGCGTGGCATCCGATGTCAGTTGTCATTGCGAAATCTTCGTGCTTGTTTTTTCCAGATTCTACTAGTTTACTGATGCTTTGTCTTACTGCCGCTAGGATCATGTTGTTTGGGCAGCCAGGGCACCATGTGACTTCCGATTTTGTTGTTAAGTTTGGTTTCATAATTTGTTTTTGATTAGGGTTTTTAGTTCGTCGGATTGGAAGGGTCTTCCGTTGTATTTCAATAATCGATTCTCTATTTTTATTCCGGTTTTTTCTCGGATTAATCTTCCTAGTTGTCCAGTTATATTACATTCTACTAATATTACTTTATTTGCTTTTTTGATTTCTTTTTTGATTTGTGGAGATAATGGTTTGCAATATAGGACTTGTAGAAATTTGGCGTCGAGGTTTTTGATTGCGTCTTTGATTGCTCCCGATGTTGAGCCCCATCCTATAACTAAGTTCTTTGAATTTTTCTTGCCGTGAATTTTTGTCATTTCGAAATTCTTTTCAACAAATTTTTTTATTTCATTATATTTTTCGGTTCTTTTGTCTGCGTTTTTCTCTGTTAAAACTGGATCTTCCGTTGAGTTTCCGTATTTATCTACTTCGTATGAAGAATTTTTTACAATGTCTTTGCCTGGTAGGGTTCTCGTGATTTTGAATTTCGGGGTTTTGTTCGGTTTTTCTGTTGATGAAAATTCTGATTCAGATAAATGTTTGTCGCTTAGGATTATTGAAAGTGTTTTGAATTTTTCTGCTAAGAATAATGCTTCGGATGTTTTTTCTATTGTTTCTATTGGGTTTCCTGGTGCGATTACGATTCTTGGGAATTCTCCGTGGCCTGCTCTGAGAGCTATATCTAGGTCTGCTTGTGCAGTGTATGTTGGGACGCCGGTTCCTGGTCCAGGTCTTGAAGCTAAGTAAACTGTTAAGGGGATTCCTGAGATTCCTTGGAGTGATAGTGTTTCTCCCATTAGGTCGAATCCTCCGCCGGAAGTTGCTGTCATTGTTTTTGCTCCTGCGAATGATGATCCTATTGCCATGCTTGCTGCAGCTATTTCGTTTTCAGCTTGGAATACCATTAGGTTGTTTTCAACTTGTTTGTTTGCTATTGCATGCATTGCGTTTGTCGCTGGTGTCATTGGGTATGCAATGTAGAGGTCTATTTCGGAATTTCTAGCTCCTACTACTATTGCTTCGCTGCCTGAGAGTATAGCTATTTTATTGTTTAATTTTTTTAATGAGAATTTTTCTTTTTGCGAGTCGAATCCTTTTTTTGCCGACACTAGAGCTTCTTCATATTTTTTAAATTGAGATTTTATTTCGTTTTCAAGTTCGATTAAGGGTATGCCTAATATTTTTAGAACTGCTCCTGCAATTGCGATATTGATATTCCGTCCTTCGTTTTCGAATTTTTCGGCGGTCATTATCATCCCATCTTTTTTTAGAGATTGTTTGTGGTTTTTTACTGATCTGTCGTCGAGTGCTGCTAGGATGTCAATAGTTGTATCGTTGCTTTCTGTTGGAGAGTCAGAGATTGATAGGGCGTTGAAGTTGTGTCCTCCTCGAACTAAGGATTGGTAGTCTCGATAATTAAAAGTAAAATAGCCATATTTTCCTAGAACGTTTGAGACTATGTTTGAGACTTTATTTATTCCTTGCCCAGCTTTTCCTCCAATAATAATGTTTAATCTCATCGCGTAGATTTATTGAGAAGTTGTGGTGATAACTTCTTTAATTTTATTAACCGAATTTGGATTAACTAAGGTCATTAGTCCTTTTGGTTCTTCGTCAATTAAAAGTGCTTTTAGGATTCTTCTCATGATTTTCCCGGATCTTGTTTTTGGTAGGTCTGAAACAAAGAATATTCTTTTTGGTCTTGCTGTTGGCCCAATTTTTATGTCGACGTATTTTTTTAGTTTCTTTTCTAGTTTTTCAGAAGGTGAACCTTTTTTTAGTACTACGAATGCTATTGGAACTTGTCCTTTGATTTTGTCTGGCATTGGAACTACTGCTACGTCTCCTACTGCTTTGTTGTCATGAATTGCATTTTCTAATTCTGCTGTTGCTAATCGGTGTCCTGCAACTTTCATTACGTCGTCAGTTCTCCCTGTTATTCTTATTAATCCGTTTTCTAAGTATGCTCCGTCGCTTGTGTCGTACATGTTCCCGAATTTTTTCCAGTATGTTTCGACGTATTTTTTATGATTGTTATACACCCCGTGAAGCATTCCTGGAGCGAATGGACTTTTTTGAGCTAAAAATCCTTGTCTTCCTTTTGGCATTGGAATTCCTTTGTCATCTACAATTGTGTGTTCTATTCCTGGGAAACTTTTTCCTGATATTGTTGGTACGAATGGCCCGATTCCTGGCAATGTGTTAATTAAGGTTCCTCCTGTTTCTGTTTGCCACCATGTATCTATAACTGGGCACCTTCCTCCACCGATTTTATTGAAGTACCACATCCACGATTCTTTGTCTATTGGTTCTCCAACGGATCCTAGGATTTTTAACGAAGACAAGTCGTATTTTTCAATCCATTTTGGATCTATTTTCATGAACATTCTAATTGCTGTAGGTGCTGTGTAGAATACGTTTACTTTGTGGTCTTGTATTATTTTCCACCATCTTCCGGGGTTTGGATAGTCTGGTCCGCCTTCGTAGATTAGGGAAGTTGCTCCGGTTAAAAGAGGTCCGTACATTGCGTATGTGTGACCTGTTATCCATCCAATGTCTGCGGTGCACCACATTACGTCTCCTGGGTGAAGATCGAAATTCCATTTACATGTTTGATATGCTTGGATTGCATATCCGCCTGTGTCGTGGACAACTCCTTTTGGTTTTCCAGTTGTTCCAGATGTGTATAGTAAAAACATTGTGTCTTCTGAATTCATCATTTCTGGTTCGCAATAAGAGTTGGCTTTTTCAAGTTCATTGTCGAAGTCTAAGAATTTTTTGCCCCTTATTTTTGTTCCAATTCTGTTTACTACAATTATTTTTTGGATGGTTGTTCTTTTGGCTGCTTTTTTCGCTTTTTTCAATAAGTCTTCTGGTTTTCCTCTTCTGAAATATCCGTCAGCAGTGATTAGTATTTTTGCCTTACCGTCTTGGATTCTTGCTTTTAGTGCGTCTGCGGAAAATGCGCTGAACACAACTGAGTGAATCGCTCCGATTCTTGTACATGCGAGCATTGCAACGAGGGCTTGTGGGACCATTGGGAGATAGATTGATACGACGTCTCCTTTTTTGATTCCGTTTGCTTTTAGGACATTGGCGAATTTACTAACTTTGTCATGTAATTCTCCGTAGCTTATTTTTATTGGTTTTTCATCTTTTGGCTCTGGAACCCATATTAACGCTGTTTTTTCTGGATGATCGAGATGTCTGTCGACGCAATTTACAGAGAAATTTAATTTTCCTCCTTTGAACCATTGAAAGTATGGAAGTTTTTCTGTATATGTTTGGTCCCATTCTTTACTCCACGCGAGTCCCGTTTTTGCTTGTTCTCCCCAAAATTTTACGGGATCTTTATTCGCTTTGTCATAGATTTTTGGGTCTGACATATTTGCGATTTTTTTCATTTCTTCGCTTGGCCAGAATCCACCATTCTTTTTTACGACATATTTTATTCCTTTCTTCATAGTGCTGTTTCCTTGTCAATAAATTTTCTTTTTTCTTTTGTGCCTTTGTACCAAAGCATTTTAGTGTATCCGGTGTTGTCTATTTGGTTAAAGTCTATTTCAAGTTCTTTTAGTACTTTGGTGATTAAATTGATTCCTTTTTTTGCTTCTGATTTTTGACACAAATATTCCATTTCCATGAAATAGCCTAGATGTTTGACGTGGTTTATTTCAATTGAAAGTGTTTTGTTTTTTTTGTATTTGTAGGTTTCATTTCTTTTTATTTTTTTTACCCATTCTTTGAAGCCCAGGTCTTTAAACAATGATATTAAGTCTTGTGCTTCTTCGCGTCCTTCAAGATTGAATTCGAATTCTTGTTTTACGACGACTTCTTTTGTCCAGAGTTTTGTTATCCATTTTTTGAAACATACTTCGTAGGTATCTTTCATTGCTCTTATTCTGAAGGCTTTTTTTGGGTAGCCTTTTTCTTGAATTGCGAAGTAATCGTCGGCCTTTGTCCCTTTTTTTTCGAGGGTTGCGATTTGTTTGATTTTCTTTCTGAGTGCAGGAATCTGAGAATCATTCAATTTCACCTTTGTTTCAACTTCTAACCAAACCATTTTATCACTCTTTGGTTATCATATATCATAAAGACTTTATAAATATTTCTGGACGTTGATTTAAAAAGAGTTTTACATTAATCCTTCGCTGTCTATTCCTGCGTCGTCGTTATCTGTGGCTTCTGGTTCTTTTGTTTGTGTAGAGGTTTGTGTTTGTGTCTGCAAGTCTTTTGGATCAATGGAGTTAATCATCGATTTGAATTCTTCAAATTTTTCTGCAGGAATTCTAAGTCCTTTTTTTGTTGGGCCGGTGTAGGATTCACTTTGAGTAAACTCTCTAATATCTATTCCGGTCTTTTCGTTATATTCCCTAAGTCCGATAACAATTTCAGTTACGGTTCCTTGATATTCTCCTTTTTGGATTTTCCCGATATCTTTTTCCATTGTTGAAATAATTTCGTGTTCTTTATAAGTATTTAGATAACAGTGATGACAAGAGGGGAGAGAAAAACGAAGCCTATCTCTCCCCGAACATTTGACCGAAGCCAAAGACTTAGCCGAAGCCAAGTGTTATGGTATGGGGTTTGAAAGTTATAAGTTTTTCCGAGTATTTTTTAGTGACGACAAAAAGCCTTTTTATCGACGGGATTTTTTGTATTAGTGGTTATTTATATTTTGGAGTATATAATTAGTTATAAGGGATTGTGTCCTAAATTTTTTATGGGAGGGGTTTGGAATGGTTTTGGTTATGATGAGTCTAATCATGGGAAGTTTCCTGAAGTTTGTGTTGTGGTTCCTTCTATGTATAAGGGTGATGCTGTTGTGAGACAGAGGTTATTTTCTAAACATAGAAATCATGGTAAAATATTGGAGAGAGTTGACGGAAGGACTTATTCTTTTTTGCTTTTTGGTGAATTAGATAAAGATGATATTGAGAGGGATAAACGCTTGGGCGTTATTCTTGGTAGTTTGGCTCATGGGGAGACTTTTGAGGGTGGTCTTGATGTTTATATTGATGGAGAATGGCCGGGTATGGCCATAGATTTTGCTTATAATACTCTTGCGAAAGTGAGCAGACTGAGGCGGAGTAGAATTAATTTGTATACTGGTGGCGATTTGGATAGGAGGGTTAAGATTGTAAATGTTGCTGATGAACTTGCTCATTGGCTTTTTACTGACTGTGGCTCTTTTTCGAAATTAAAAAGAAACCGACATTGCAAGAGGCTTTTAACTAACTTGGTTTGAATGCCCACAGCATACTCGCAATCATGTCTTCGAAATACAATAAATTGTCGAAAACCTAATTGCTCGGTCGAACCAATGTTATCCCACATCCTGAAATAGAAATAACCTATCTTCGATAGGTTTACGCCCACAGCAGGAGTCGAACCTGCGCGCCCCGAAGGGCCCGAGTTAGCAACCCGGTGCAATAACCACTATGCGATGTGGGCATGAATATTCTGGGAGATTTGAGATTTTAAAGGTTGTGATTAGAAGAAGTAACTTAAATTATTCGTATTCAAATATTGCAACTTCCATTGCTTTATCTGCTAATTCATCGCCCATTCTTTCAGCTAATGTGTTGCGGATATCTTCCATATTTGCAGTACTTTCTCGTGAACCCTTATTAATATAACCGTCTGCGTAATATTTGTATTTAATCTTTGTAGAATTCGTTTCTTTATTTATAGTAATTCTTACATACATGCCTGATTCCATTATGGCCATATTTTCTTCAAGCTCTGGAACTGCTCCTGGACACAATGTTTTTACTCTTTCTATAACTGCTTTTGCATAATTTATATCTTCTTCATATTTTTGGCCCATACTTTCGACTTCATCTTCTTTATAGCCATATTTTTTGATTATCAGATCGGTTGTATTATGATATTCTTCAGTTAATACAGTCCTTTTTGCTTCAGAATCTGGATTATCTTTAATTTCGCGTACTGCTTCTGCATATTCAAATCTTGCACATGCTATATCTGCGCCAAGTTCTATAAACTTTTTTTCATCAGAAAGTCCTGAAAAAATCTTACTAGTAATGGTGTCTTTTTCTGTAGAGTCGATTTCGGATTCTCCAAAAGAAGAAAATATAATAGTTCCTATAATTATGATTCCAACAATTATTCCAATTGTCATTTCTGTTGATAACGCTTTTTTTTGCATAGACCTTATAGTAATCTGTGTTATTTAAAATTAATTGAATATGTGAAAATTTGTAGAACAATAACTCTTTTAAAGCTTTCTTGGTGTTGTTTTGTGTAGGTCAGGTTGGCACGTTAGCCCCGTGCTGTTTCGCAAATGGGCTTTATGGCGAGCTGCAAGGCAAGGCGTGAGATGAAGTTTCACATGTTGTTAATTTGACGTTGAGGTTTTGTCCTTTTCGATCTTGCCTTGATGAAGTGGGTCAGGAGGAGGAATCCTAGCAGCCCTAAGTTAAGGTTTGGGTGCTTAAAGGGTCGCAGGACTGAGGATGATTGATAGCCTCTGTGTTGTGGATTTGAGCAAATTGCTGGACCTACATTAATATTTATAAACTTGGGGTTCTTTTGAGATTGATGGTGATATCAAATAAGAGAGGGCAATTTTTTCTTTTGGCAGCTGTGATTATTTCCGTGGTTGCGATTAGTCTTGGTGTGACTTCAAATTTGGCGAGGGTTAGCAAGGATCCGAAGGGTTTCTATGATTTTACTTATGAGGTTGAGAGAGAGACGGGGGCAGTTATGGATTATGAGATTTATACTGATTTTTCTGATGGTTCTAATTTGACGGAGTTTATTGAATTGCTGGCTAAGGATATAAGAGATCGGGATCCATCTTCGAATTTTATATTTATTTATGGAGATAATGTTAGTGGGTTGGTTTTGAAAAATTATGGAGCGACTTCTGCCGATATTCATGGTACGACGGTTGTTGGGTCGGGGACTCCTGCTATAAGTGATATTTGTCTTGGAGGGTATTGTCAAAATGTGAGTCAGACGTTTGGAACTTTTCCGGATGATATTGGTACTAAGAAATTTAGTTCGGCTGAATTGTCTGGGGAAACTAATATTTCAGTGACGATTGAAGAACAAAATTTTGTGTTTCCGATTTCGGAACATAGACAGGTTATTTTTATAATTCAAAAGGATGTGGAAGATGAGAGCTTTGTCGCCGTTAAATAAAAAGAAGAAAGGGCTGAGTAACGTTGTTGCTTATGTTTTGTTAATTGCAATAACGATTAGTATCTCAACTATAGTGTATACTTGGTTAAAGAATTACACGAGCGGTGGAAATGAGGCTGAGTGCCCTGAGGGGGTTGCTCTTGTTCTTAGTGATTATTCTTGTACTTCAGGTGCGGGGGGGTCCTTAGATATTACTTTGAAAAATAGAGGAAGGTTTATTGTCGATGGATATTATTTGAGAGTTCATGACAGTCCTGATGCAGGGTTTGGTTATTATCTGATTGACGAAGATGGGCTGTCTTTTGATATCGGAGAGGAGAATGCAAGGAGCTATCCATTCCCTATACCTATTATAGGAGGGGGAACTTTAACTGTGGTTCGTTATATAGAAATTCAACCTTTTATCAACGATGGAAGAAAGGTGCTTTGTGAAGATTATGTTTCAGAGAGTATTTTGTGTTCGTGATTTTAAAAGGTAAATTTATAAATTGGGTAAACAAAGTAATAATATGAAAAGAGGGGTAAATAGTAAGCGTGGGCTGTCGCCAGTCGTCGCCAGTGTACTTATGATAATGTTAGTTTTGTTTTTGGCGATTATGATTTTTTTGTGGGCGCGTGGTTTTATTAACGAACAGATTGAAAAATTTGGTCAGCCTATCGAGGAGCTTTGTTCTCAGATTAATTTTGAGGCGAGTTTGGCCAATGGTTATAATGGCTATGCATTAGAGATTGTTAATAGGGGCAATATTGATATTTATGATTTTGGAATTAAAATGGTAAGGGAGGGGGACTCTGAATTTACTGAATTTAAATTTGGTGCTGATGCTGGTTTGTCTATTGTAGAAGATGCTCCCACTTTGAGAATGCCAGATGGAAATGAGCCAGATGAAATTATTGTTTATCCGATGTTACTTGGTAGTCCTGAGGGATCAACTACAAATAAACCGTTTACTTGTCTTGATGTGGGACAGGTGATACGACTTTAATTTAAGATGAATTTGAAAGGGGGTTTGAATAATGAATAATAAAAAAGGTATAAGTGCGATTGTTGCTACGGTTTTGATAATTTTGATTACTGTCGCTGCTGTTACAATTATTTGGGCGGCGATTATTCCGATGATCAGTACTCAGTTATCAAAGGGTACAGTTTGTTTGGATGCAGTGTCTCAGGTTACTTTGAAAGATGGTGGTTACACTTGTTATGATGCAACTGCAGGTACGGTTTCTTTACAGATTTCGAGAGGAGCCAAAAATTTTCAATTAGCAGATATCCAAATTTTAGTTTCAGATGGAGGCAGTACTACTTCACATAATGTTACTGATGATTCGGCTGTGACACCAACAGCGGTTCCGGGCGTTAATGAAGAAAGGGTTTATATTATAACTGGAGTTACAGCTGCTGATGGAGTTCAAATTGCACCTATTGTAGGAGTTGGAAGCACAGAGGATGCTTGCGATGTTTCTTCTACTAAAGTGTTGAGAGCCTGTTAATTTTGTTTTGTTTTTATTTTTAATTTGGCCCTTCGGGGCCTTCTAGATTTTTAGAAAAGATATATAAAGATAATTTTTGTATTATCTTTATGAGAAAGGTGGTTCGTAAGAAGGGACAGGTTTGGATTGAGACTGTGATTTATACTTTGATTGGTTTGACTATTATTGGAATTGTTATGGCTGCGGCTTTGCCAAAGATTAATTCTAAGAAAGATGAGTTAGTGGTTGCCCAGTCTATTGAAGCTTTGAGAAATATTGATGCCAAGATTCGTGATGCTCAGAAAGTGGCGGGTAATCGACGTATTATTGATTTGGAAATTAAGAGAGGTAAGTTTATTATTGATATGGAGAAGGATACGATTTCTTGGATTATGGATTCTAGATTTCAGTACAGTGAGGTGGGCGTTCCTATTTCTTTAGGTTGGTTAAATGTAACGACGAGAGAAGGGGATCCTTGGGAAATTGAGATTAAAACAGAATATTCGGCGGATCTTAGGTATGAAATAGGCGATATAGGGAACAAGCAGTTGGATATTTCTCCTACGGCGTATAAGTTTTCTATCGAAAATAGGGAAGATTTTTTCGGGAATTCTATAATTGATTTTATTGTTAGCTAAAGAGTGAAAGCTTAATAAAGATAAGTTTCTTGATTTTAAAATGAGTGATATAAAGATAAATCTTAATCCGCAGGTGCCATCTATTCCGAAGTTTGACGATAAGACTAAGATTGATGTTCGGTATATGGTTATTGAGCCGTATGTTTCTATTCATGTTTATTGGGACAAGGAAAAGAGGGAGGTTATTTATGATGTTGAAGAGCCGATTGTTTCTGATGAGAATAAAGAGAATTTGAAGATAATTGAGCAGGCGATGCGCGAGATTATTAATGTGAATATGGTTGGTGAGGAGAAGACTCAGGAAATGTTGATTGATTATATTGATAAGACGGCGAGGTTGATTATTTCGGAGTTGGGATTTTCGATTGATGAGAAGGATTATAAGAGGATGTTTTATTATTTGTATCGGGATTTTGTTGGGCTGAATGAAATTGAGCCGTTGATGCAGGATTATTTTATTGAAGATGTTGAATGTAATGGGATGGGGGAGTTTCTTTATATTGTGCATAGGGTTTTTAGGAATATTAAGACGACGGTGAAGTTTAATGATATGGATAAGTTGTCGAGTTTTGTTGAGAAGTTGGCGCAGAAGACTGGGCGTTATATTTCTTATGCGTCGCCGATTCTGGACGGGTCTTTGCCGGATGGGTCTAGGGTTAATGCGACTTATACGCAGGATATTTCTTCGAAGGGTCCGACTTTTACTATTCGTAAATTTACTAAGACGCCTTGGACTCCGACGCAGTTGATTGGTTTTCATGCTTTGAGTCCTGAGATGTTGGCTTATTTTTGGTTGTTGTTGCAGTATCAGTCTAATATTATGATTGTTGGAGGGACTGCTTCTGGAAAGACGACTTTGTTGAATGCGTTGGCCTTTTTTATTCCGCAGGAGAATCGGGTTGTTTCGATTGAAGATACTCGTGAGTTGAATTTGCCGAGGGAGAATTGGTTGCCGTCGGTGGTTCGAACTGGAGTTTCGAGTGCTGGTGTTGGCGAGGTTGATATGTTTACTTTGTTAAGGGGGTCGTTTAGGCAGAATCCTGATTATGTTATTGTTGGCGAGGTTAGGGGTAAGGAGGCGAGTGTTTTGTTTCAGGGTATGGCTTCGGGGCACGCTTCAATTTCGACGATGCACGCGGATTCTGTTGATGCTGTTATTCGTAGGCTTGAGACGCCACCGATTAATCTTAGCCCGATGCTTGTAAATGGATTGGACGCTATGGCGATTATGACTCATGCGATTGTTAATGGTCGTGAAACGAGAAGGCTTCGTGAGATTGTTGAGGTTATGAAAGTTCAGCCCGATGGTGTTGCTTTGACGAATACTCCGTTTAGCTGGAATCCTGCTGATGATAAGTTTTATTATGGGAAGGATAGTAAGATTTTTGATAAGATTGCGACTAAGATGGGGCTTGATAGAACTGAGTTGCAAAGGGAGTTTGAGACGAGGACGCGGTTTCTTTATACTTTGTTTCAGAATAAGGTTCTTGCTTATGATGATGTTCAGAGGGCAATTAATGATTATCAGAAAAATCCTAAGGAAGTTTTGAAGCAGTACGGTTTGGCTTGATTGGCGGACAACATTAATAAATAAGAATTTCTTTGAATGATTGAGGTTTATATGGAAGATATTGGGGTTATTGAACAGTTGGTTGCTTCTATGGATGATGCTATTGAGTTGCTTGAGAAAGCTGATGCTAAACATGATGCTGTTGAAGTGAATCGCCTGAAGATTTTTATTATAGACTTGCATAAAAAAATTGCTCTTGCGATGGGAGTTAAGAATGTTAGATGATTTGAAGAAAAATATTTTGCATGAAAAAAAGATTCTTGCGGACATGAGGTCGGTTCAAACCAGTATGCAGGCGGATCCTGGGAATCAGAGATTTTATGTTTCGAGTTTGAGGTTGCTTATGCGGCAGTTGTTGTTATTGAATAATGCGGTTCCTGAATTGTTGAGAAATATTGCTCCGATTCCTAAGAGGGAGGAGATGAAGATTGTTCCGGACAGGAAATCGATGAGTAGACGGGTGGAACCTGATAAAGTTGTTAGGATGAGCTACGTTTCACCTTCTACTAGGGAAAAGCATTATATTACTATTAGTAAGAAAGATAAGAAGGAATTTTTGCAGAAGCTGAGGTTGTCTGAAGGGAGTCTTTCTGGTATAAAGAAGATAAAAGAGAAGCGATCTGGAGTGGCTGTTGTTAAGCCTAGTGTTTTTGCGAGGATTTCTAATAAATATTTTAGGAAGCGGTCTGTAAAGCTGGCCGTTCCTTTTGCTGATTTGGGTAAGGATTTGAAAAAGGGAAATGTTCGATTTATGCTTAATACTTATTTGTCTATGGCGATGATGTCTGCGTCGATTGCCTTTCTTGTGGGGCTCATGATTTTTGCGGTTTTGATAGCTTTTAGTTTGAGTAATTTTATTTATATTTTTATTCCATTTGCTTTAGTGGGATTGGTTTTGGCGGGGTTTTATCTTTATCCTGCTGGCGAGGCAGATTCGATTCAAAAAAAGATTTCTCAGGAATTGCCTTTTGTGACGATCCATATGGCTGCGATTGCTGGGTCTGATATTGAACCGACGAAGATTTTCAAGATTGTTGCAACGTCTAGCGAGTATCCTAATGTTGGAAGGGAAATTAGGAAGATACTTACTCAAATAAATATTTATGGTTATGATCTTGTGACGGCTTTGAAGAATGTTGCTGCGTTGACGTCTAATCGGAAGCTTTCTGAGTTGCTGTCGGGACTTGCTACTAATATTAGCACTGGTGGGGCTTTGAAGAATTATCTTGAGAAAAAATCTGAGAATTTTTTGTTAGATTATCGGCTTGAAAGACAGCAATATGCGGATTTGGCGGCGACTTTTATGGATGTTTATATTTCTATTTTGATTGCTGCGCCTTTGGTTTTGATGATGATGTTTATTGTTATGAATGTTTCTGGTTTGGGTATGGGTGGGCTTGGGATTACGACTTTACTTACTTTGAGTATTTTTGGCATTATTATTGTGAATATAATTTTTATTATTGTATTAAATATTAAGCAACCTAAGGTATAATGAAACTTGAAAAAATGCACTGGCTTGGAATTGTTGCTGCGGTTATCTTAGTTGTTGGTTCGACGATTTTATTTTTTGGAAGTAATTTGTTTTATTTTTTACTTGTTATTTCTATAATTGTTGGTATTTTGCCTTTTATGCTTAGTCTTTTACTTAGCCAAAGTAAGCAGAAAGAGAAAGAGGAAAAGTTTCTTGCTTTTGCTAGGGATTTGGTTGAGAACGTTAGATCTGGGGCGCCGATTAGTAGGAGTATTATGAATTTGAGAAATCGAAATTACGGTGCTTTAAGTTCGCATGTTTCTAAGTTGGCTAATCAGTTGTCAATGGGTATTACTTTGACAGATGCTTTGATTAATTTTGCTACTGAAACTAAGAGTCCGGTTATTTCGAGAGCTGTTGTTTTGATTAGTGAGGCTGAGAGGGCAGGCGGGAAAATAGATACTATTTTAGATTCTGTTGCTAATTCGGTTAATCAGACTGAGCAGTTGAGAAAAGAAAGAAAGGCAGCGGTTTCAAATTTGGTTACTCAAGGATATTTGATTTTCTTTGTTTTTATTATTATTATGTTGGTTTTGGAGTTTAAAATTTTGCCTTTGGTTTCGGACTTGGGTGGTGGCGATACTGGATTAGCAGTTAGTTCTAAGAACATTAATCCAGAGGAGTTTGCTGCGCCTTTGTTTATTATGCTTTTAGTTCAGTCTTTTTTTGCGGGGTTGGTAATTGGGAAGATTAGTGAAGGCAGCGTCAAAAAGGGGATTAAGCATTCTTTTATTCTTGTCGCTACGACTCTTTTGATTGTGACTGGGGCGAGAATGTTATTTAGGTAAATTAGTTAATTTTAAATAAGATTTTCTGTTTGGTATTTAATGAGAGGGAAGATTGGATCGGGTCATTTTGAGATGATAATATCTTTTGTGTTTTTTGTTGGATTTGTGTTTTTTATTTTTATTTTTCTGGGGCCTCAAAATAGTTCGAGTTTATCGGGATCGGTGATTGCTGGGCTTCATAGTTCTTTTGAGGAAGCTGTTTACACTAATTTAACTACAATGTTTTTGAGTGCGAATTATACCGGGGCTTGTTTTAATGTTGATTTGCCTGAGGAAATTTTTGTTTTTCCTTTAGTTGATGATGGTATCCATGTGACGGATGTTTCTGGTTCAGATATTAATTCGGGTCTTAATGGTGATGATTTAAGTGTAGGTAGTGATGAAGATTATTTTAGGGTTTTTATTTCTCCGGAATTTTCGGAGAGTTCTGTTAGTGGCTGTCCTGTTTTAGTTGATTATCGTTTGGGGGGATTGGCTGAAAGGAATGTTATTTCTTATAGTGCTTTATTGAAGATGAAAGCTAATTATACTTCTGATTATGAGGGGTTGAAGGATGATTTGCGTATTCCTGGGGTTTTTGATTTTTCTATTATAAGTAGGGATTTCCCGGCGATTAATATGCAAAAACAAGTTCCTAATGGCGTTGATGTTATTGTCGAGGAACATATTTTTGAGGTTTTGAATTCTAGCGGAAGTTTAATTAATGGGAGGTTCGTTTTGAAAGTATGGTAGTGAACAAGAGAGGGTGGATGAGAATTTTGGAGGCGACGGTGGCAGTTATGCTTGTGAGTGCTGTGATGGTTCTTGTTTATATGAAGCAGACGGATGATAGAGCTTCTGTTGATGAGTATTTTTATAATTTGCAAAAACAGATTTTGGCAGAAATTGGTTCTAGTAGTGATTTGAGGCTTTTAGTTTTGAATGATGATTTTGAGGCTTTAGATAGTTTTATTGCTAGTAGGATGCCTAATGGGGCCAATTACACGTTTGCTTTTTGTTTGCTAGCAAGTCCTTGTGTGATGACTTTTCCTTATATTAAGGCTACTTTAGGTAAGGAGGTTTTTGTTGAAGAGATTATTATTGCTGCGGATTTAGGAAATGGAACTAATGAAAAATATAATCCTACGAAGCTTAGGTTGTTTCTTTGGGAGGATATCGATTCTGTTCATGGTTCTGGGAATTTGTGTAATAATGGCAAGCTAGATTCAGGAGAAACTGATGTTGATTGCGGCGGCGGCGTTTGCTTGGTTTGTAATTGGGGACAACATTGTATTAATAATTCTGATTGTTGGGACTATAACTGTTCTTCTGATGTTTGTGTTGAGTATACTGGTAGTTGAGGTTGCTTGTTTGGAGATTTTGTTTTGGCAAGATTTATTAATTTGAATATTGTTTTTGTTATATGATAAAGAAGGGTGTATCTGTGGTTATTGCTATGGTGTTGATGATTCTTATGACTATTCTTGCGGTAGTGATTCTTTGGGGGATAATAATTCCGATGGTTGCTGATGAATTGCAAATTTTGGATGAGTTTGTAAATATGGAAATTGTTGCTGATGAGGGATATACTTCTTGGGATGATCAGAATAGACTTGTCGAGGTTCAAATTGCGAGAGGTGAGGATGATGCGGTGATTATCGGATTTGGATTGGTTTTTGTCATGGATGGGAATTCTGTGACTCATTATGTTGCTGACGTTTTGGCTACTAATGCGAGGAAAACTTATTATGTTAATTTGAGTAATTACTCTGGAGATCTTGAGGCTATTAAGCTTGTGGCGGTTTTTCCTAGGGGGAAGGTTGGACCAGTTATTAGTGAGTTAAGATTTGATATTATTGATTCTGAATTAGGTGGGCTTACTCCTGATGGTGGGTTTGTTGCCCCTAATTCTACTCTGCCTGGAGGCGGCGGAGGCGGCGGAGGCGGCGGAGCTACTTGTAGTGATGGTGTTAAAAATCAAGATGAGACTGATATAGATTGTGGAGGATTAATATGTTCTGCTTGTTCTGATGGTAGTTCTTGTTCGGCTAACTCGGATTGTTCTAGTAGTGATTGTACTGCAGGAGTTTGTGTTGCCGTAGTAAATTGTGTTGGTGAAATAGATGGGGTATTGTGTGGGGCTAGTGGGGCGTGTATTAATGAGTCGTGTGTTGATTCTATTTCAATTACTGGGTGTGTTGATTTTAATTATTCTGATTCTTACTATGTTTTGGATCAAAATATTGTTCAGTCTTTTGATACTACTTGTTTTATTATATCTGCAAATAATGTTATTTTGGATTGTCAGGGACATTCCATAACAAGTCCTAGTATAGTGGGAATAGCTGGTGTTTATTCAAATAGTTCGAATAGTATTATTAAGAATTGTGATGTTAGTGATTTGGAGAACGGTTTTGGAATATATCTAGATGGTTCGGATAATTCAATTGTTTCTGGTAATACTGCGAATAATAACGATTTTGGGATTTATACTAGGGGGTCTTCTTATGTTAGGATTTTTGACAATGTGGCTAATGATAATGAAGTTCATGGGATTTTTCTGGGTTATGGCAATCCAAACAATATAGTTGAAAATAATGTTTTGATAAATAATTCGTTGGAAGGGGTTGATGTTCATTTAGATGCTTTTAATACTACGATT
>Ga0222638_1000213_pt1 | contig 21515 bp, 21 predicted proteins | sample AntAcemetagen183_FD_181153 | JGI IMG/M metagenome (GOLD analysis project Ga0222638, IMG submission 181153) | Saline water microbial communities from Ace Lake, Antarctica - #183 | ecosystem: Environmental > Aquatic > Non-marine Saline and Alkaline > Saline | place: Antarctica: Ace Lake...
CTGATGGAAACATGGATGAAGCGATTGCAAAATATCCCTTTCTGGTTGTTGACTGCTGGGCTGAATGGTGCGGGCCCTGCAAGATGATAGGCCCTGTTATTGCAAAACTGGCCTCGAGTCAGAAAGGCAATGTCGTATTCGGGAAGCTTGATGTCGATAATAACCCGGACACCTCGACCAAATTCAATATCCGGTCCATACCAAACCTCCTCGTTTTTAAGGATGGCAATAAGGTAGGAGATATTGTCGGAGCCATGCCGGAAGCAATGTTGCTGGAAAAGATCAACGCGTTCAAATAATACACTAAAAATACGGAGAAGATGTATGGAATTAATTGTTGCTTTTTGCACAGATGATGGAGAAAATTTTAATGACGATCATTTTGGAATGGCAAAGTATTTTCACATTTACAAATTTTCTGACGGCAGAGAAGAATTTGTCGAGACACGGAAAAATGTGAAATACGAAGAAGATGAATCATTAAAACATGGAGACCCCGGCAAAGCCAGGGCCACCGCCTTTGTCATGAACGGTATCGATGTTATGGCCGGCAGAAAATTTGGACCCAATATCCTAAGATTACTGAATAAATTTGTATGTGTTGTGGTAAAAACAGACAGAATAGCTGATGCCGTAAAGCTGATAAACGAGAATATGGAGAGGATAGTAGAAGAAAAGAATAAGGGCGAGAATAGGAAACATATAATTCTAAAACCATAATTGTCGGGTAATTGAAACTAATAGTTGTAACCGTATAAGTGCCCTGATAGAAATAATCCCCGAGTCAGACCCCCCCTGATATTCGTGATAATGTATGCACAGGGGCTAATACCCTTTTCCGTGCTGTTCACTGCGTCGTTTGTTCAGGATGGGCACGGAATGCTCCCGATGCTTTCCTACAGCATTAAGGATTCAGTCCTTATTAAAGCGTTCAATCTTGTCTTTGGAATTGTGACAGGATCTGTTCTTTTTACCATGGGACTGTAACAGGGCCTGGCTGCCATATTTTCAGTGGCAAATAATAATGGCGCTTTAATTACAACTGTTTTAATATACAGGTTCAATAACCGCTCGATATTTTCCTTATCAGCGAGAAAGGGTGTAAAAGATGCCTGATTTTTCAAGAAGGGAATTTTTAAAACGGTCTGCCGCGGCCGGTGTGGCAGGTGGAGTCGCTCTGATGGGTTTTGGCAAGAATGCCGGGGCGTCTGATATTGTACAAGTGGGCACCATGATTGACTTGACAAGGTGCGACGGCTGCAGAGGGTTAGATACCCCTGAAGGTGTTAAAAAACCTGCCGCATATCAACTTTTCCGAAGGCTTTATTTACTGGATCACCCAGATTCACAACCTGGGCACTTTCCTGGTCATCATCGGAATCGTAGTTCACCTTGGTGCTTTCATATTCAAGGAGAACTGGCCCATGCTGCCGGGAATCTTCACGGGTAAGATCGACCTGGAATATGCAAAACGAAGGCACAGTATCTGGTATAATCGAGTATCCGGGAAAAAAGGGTAAAAGCCTGAAGGATATTGACACTTGTTTTCTCTCCTGTTAGGGTGCTTATTATTTATTGACAAACGGGAGCAGAACATATCAGTCCAAATAACAATACCTATAGAGGAGAAACAGCGTATGGCTACAAATCAGTGGGATAACCCGCCGGCAATGCAGATTGACCCAGAGAAGATCTACGGGATAAAAATGGAGACCAACAGAGGCGTTATTGAGCTGGAGCTGTATGCCCAGCATGCACCCAAAACCGTTAACAACTTTGTCTTTCTGGCACGGGAAGGATTTTACGATGGGATTTTGTTTCACCGGGTTATCAGTGATTTCATGATCCAGGGGGGAGATCCAACCGGCTCCGGAAGCGGGGGACCAGGCTATCAGTTTGAGGACGAAACAGAAGGAAACCCTCTGAAGCATGAAAGTCATGTAATATCGATGGCGAACGCGGGGCCGGACACAAACGGGAGCCAGTTCTTCATCACACATTCACCACAGCCGCATCTAAATGGGCATCACACGGTTTTTGGAAAGGTGACAAAGGGTGAGGACATTGTGGACGCGATTCGGCAGGGTGATAAGATAGAACGCGTGGAGATAACAGAGTATTAAAATGATAGAGACGAGGGTAACCAGAATCCTGGGCATCAAATATCCTGTTATAAAGGGAGGTATGGTGTGGGTATCAAACGCTGAGCTTACAGCGGCAGTATCCAATGCCGGAGGACTCGGTGTCATGGGTATCGGGGCCATGGACACCGATACCCTTAACGCGGAACTGGACAAACTCCAGGCAATGACAGATAAACCATTTGGTATAAGTTTTCCTCTGATAAGACCCGATTATGAAGCTATGATAGGTGCAGCACTCGACAAGGGGGTAAAGGTAGTCGTCACTTCCGCTGGAAATCCCGCAAAAATATATAAGATGCTCGAATCTGCAGGGGTCGTCGCGATACACGTGATAGCAAATGTAAAGATGGCACAGAAGGCCAGGGACCTGGGATATCACATGGTAGTTGCCGAGGGCTTTGAGGCAGGCGGACACGATGGAAAAGATGAGATTACAACCTTTGCCCTGATCCCGCAGGTGGCCGACGCTATTGACATACCCGTTATCGCGGCAGGTGGCATTGCAGACGCCAGGGGCATGATCGCCGCCTTTGCCCTGGGAGCGGAGGGTATCCAGATGGGCACAAGATTTGCTGCAACGAAGGAATCCCCCGTCCATGAAAACTTCAAGCAGGCCATCATCAATGCCCTGGATACAGATACTACTATTACCGGCAGGAAATTAAACGATCCGGTACGGGTGATAAAAAATAAGCTCTCCCAGGAAATCCTGGACGCGGAGGCTGCGGGGGCCTCCCCCGAAGATATACTTGGCATGATAGGACCGGGCAGGACTGAAATGGCATCTTTAGATGGTGATGTAAAAGACGGCTCGGTGATGAGCGGCCAGATCGCAGGCATGATAAAGGAGATCAAGAGCGTGCAGGAGGTTTTTGATGAGCTGCTATCAGGAATCGAACCTGTCATTAACGGAATAAAGAAACTATCAGCGGGAACACAACATGATAAGGATAAATGAGAACTACCTGAAACTTCAGTCCTCCTACCTTTTTTCGGATATTGTAAAACATGTAAAAGCCTTTGCCGATTTGAACCCCGGCAGAAATATAATCAGACTTGGAATTGGCGATGTGACGCGAGCCCTGCCCGCTGCATGTATAGATGCCCTCCACAGGGCCGTTGACGAGATGTCAATCGACAGCACCTTCCACGGTTATGGTCCGGAACAGGGATATGAGTTCCTGCGTGACGCCATCGCAGAAAATGATTTTCAGGCGTTCGGGGCGGACATCAATCCAGATGAGGTGTTCGTAAGTGACGGGGCAAAATGTGACACCGGAAATATCCTGGAGATTTTATCTCCCGATCTGAAGATTGCGGTGCCTGATCCGGTGTATCCCGTATATGTTGACACAAACGTCATGGCCGGCAGAACCGGACAGTGGAATAACGGGCGATATAAGGGATTAGTTTATCTCGAAGCCACTGAGGCAAATGGTTATGTGCCGGCTATCCCGGACGAGCCGGTTGACCTGATCTATCTCTGCTTCCCCAACAATCCCACAGGGGCCACCGCAACGAGAGAGCAACTCTCGCAGTGGGTTGAATACGCGAAAGAAAACAGGGCATTGATACTGTACGATGCCGCCTATGTGGCCTTTATCCGTGATGAATCCATACCAAAGAGCATCTACGAAATCGAAGGGGCCAGAGAAGTGGCAATCGAATTTCGGAGTTTCTCAAAGACAGCGGGGTTTACGGGAACACGATGCGCGTACACCATAGTGCCGAAATCATGTGTCGCATACGACTCGAGCATGAATAAACATGATCTGCATTCCCTCTGGAACCGCAGGCACACCACGAAGTTCAACGGTGTTTCCTACCCGGTTCAACGCGCCGCACAGGCCGTCTATTCGAATGAGGGTAAAAAGCAGGCACGTGAACTGACGGATTACTACCTGAAAAATGCTTCTCTGATCCTCGAAAAGATGGCGGGACTTGGTTATACCTGTGTCGGAGGTGAAAATTCACCCTACATCTGGGTCAAAGCGGGAATGGATTCCTGGGAATTTTTTGATATTCTTCTTGATAAGGCCGCCGTTGTGTGCACTCCCGGCAGCGGTTTCGGCGCGTGCGGTGAAGGATATATCCGCCTGAGCGCTTTCAACAGTTATGAGAATGTTGAAAGCGCGATGGACAGAATCTCTGAGATGCTGGAGAGGTAAGCTGCACTCTTTTCCCTCCCCTACCCGACAACATCTTTCAGAATTTCCACCACCAGATCGATATCTTCCGCAGTGATTCCATGATGAGTGACCATCCTGAACTGGCAAGACCCCCGGGAGAGAAATTTTACTCCCTTTTCTTCAAGTCGAGTCATGAAATCATCTTCGGTCAAACCATTATTATTCTCAAGGCTAAAAACAATGATGTTGGTGCGCACATTTTCAAGATCCACCTTTAATCCGGAAATGCCCGCAATTCCCACAGCAAGACGGTGCGCATTCGCGTGGTCATCCACGAGGCGCTTCATCATTTTTTCAAGTGCTACAATACCCGCGGCCGCTATAATACCGGTTTGACGCATACCTCCTCCCAGGATCTTTCTGACCCGGCGTGCCTCGGAGATAAATTCACGAGACGAACAGATCATGGAACCCACCGGGGCCGACAAACCTTTCGACAGGCAGAAACTTAAAGAATCAACACCGCGGGTCAGATCCGTGACAGGCACCCCGAGAGCAATAGCGGCATTAAATATACGCGCGCCATCGAGGTGTATCCCGACTCCATACCGGTCGGCAAGCTCCCTCACGGAATCGGTATACTCCGCCGTTATCGGCATACCATTGCAGCGGTTGTGGGTATTTTCAAGACAGATTAGGCGGGTATGGGGATAGTGTATATTGTCGCCGCGGATTGCTGCTTCGATATCTTCAAGGCGCATCGTAGCATTAGGCTGATTTGTAACTGTATGAGGAACAATGCCTCCCAGGGCCGACATGCCACCAACCTCATAATAGAAAATATGCGCCTGGTCACCAAGGATAATTTCATCGCCGTGTCTGCAGTGGACAAGGAGAGATATCAGGTTTCCCATCGTCCCGCTGGAAACCAGAATAGCGTCCTCCTTCCCGACCATTTCTGCCGCCATTTTCTCGAGACGATTCGTCGAAGGATCTTCCCCGTATACATCATCGCCAAAATCAGCATTATATATCGCGTCACGCATAGCCGGGGTCGGAAGCGTAACTGTGTCACTCCTGAGATCAATGATCTTCATTTTTCACCTCTTTTTCACAGAATACTAAAGCCCTGATTTGCGCTATCTAATGCCTGAAGAATTTGTTTTTGTCAATTACTCCTTTCTAATTTCTCATCCGCGATCAAATTTGCCAGCCTTAAAATAATTGAACCAAATCGAAACATTTTATTGAAAAGCGTACATCTGTTGAGTATAAGGTAACAAATACAACTATCGAAAGAACGTTCTCTCGGATGGACGTTATACAAGGCTGACAAATGTCACTATTTACAAGGGAAAGCTCTATCCTGATCACATGCGCAAAGGGAATCGCTCCTTTTTTGAAAGAGGAGATTATCGCTCTGGGATTCCCTGTACGCTCAGAACTCATCGCCGGAGTGGAAACAGAAGGAACTCTTGAAGATACCATAAGGCTCAACCTTTCTATACGCACAGGGCAAAGAGTTCTATACCTGCTCGAAAGCTTCACCGCAAATAATCCCGACGAACTCTACAAGAAGACATCAAAAATTTCATGGGAAGACTATATACCCAGGAATGGATATGTATGCGTGACTTCTTTCGTAGACAACCCATCCATAAAGGATACCCGATTCGCTAATCTGAAATGTAAGGATGCCATAGCCGACAGATTTTATGAAAAATTCGGCTCCAGGCCCGATTCCGGCCCCAAAAAAGACCGGTCAGTGATATTCATCTATTGGAAGAATGACAGGTGCAGCATTTACATAGACACCTCCGGCGAATCGCTCTCCCGTCGGGGATACAGAAAAATACCCCTTATCGCGCCGATGCAGGAGACTCTCGCGGCCGCCGTGATCCTCGCTACTCGGTGGAAAAGCGGAGAGAATTTCATAAACCCCATGTGTGGCAGCGGAACGCTCGCCATAGAAGCCGCACTTATAGCCATGGGGAAGGACCCGGGGGCCATGCGAATCAATCATGGATTCATGCATATAAACGGATTCAACAGGCCACAATGGAGAAAGATGAAGGGGCTCGCGGAAAAAACAAGAAAGGCTCCGCCGGGAAAGATTATCGCAACTGATATAGATTCCCGGGCAATCGAGGCGGCTCAAATCAACGCGGCGGCCGCTGGCGTAGAACACCTGATTGATTTTGAAGTCTGCGACTTTTCTGATACACCGGTTCCTGAAGGCACGGGGGTAATAGTACTTAACCCGGAATACGGAGAAAGAATGGGAGAGGTCAAAGAGCTGGAAGACGTATACAAGAAAATTGGAGATTATTTCAAACAGAAGTGTGCGGGATACCGCGGATTCATCTTTACGGGAAACATGGAACTTGCTAAACATGTTGGACTGAGGGCAAAGTCAAGAACCCCTTTCTACAACAGTAATATTGAATGCAGACTTTTCGGTTATGACCTGTACAGCGGTTCCAGAAAGAAACCCAAAGAAATAAAGAACAGGGAGTAAAAACACCATGTCTTACACGATTCCGACCCAATGGAAAAACAAAGTAGTATCACTTGAAGAGGTACTGAATGAGATAAGACCGGGGATGAACATCTTTCTGGGAACCGGTGTGGCAGAACCGCGCACACTGGTGAAACACCTTATGGCCTCCGACGCTAATAACTTGAGAGATTTGGAACTTATTCAACTCTTGAGTCTGGGGGATGCCCTCCCTATCGATGAACGGTATGAGAAAAAATACCGTCTCAGAACATTCTTCTCCAGATGGGTCGCCGATGAGGCGATTACCGCAGGGAGAGTGGACCTGATTCCAAGCCGTACTTCCCGAATACCCTGGTTGTTTAAATCAGGCATTATTGACGTTGACGCGGCATTTGTACAGATATCTCCTCCTGATGAAGCAGGCTTCTCCAGCTTCGGTGTATCGGTGGATGTCGCGCGATATGCCATGGAACATGCGTCTCTTGTTGTAGGCGAAATCAATGAACACATACCCTGCACCCATGGAGACACGGCCGTGCATTTAGATAATTTCAACTATCTTGTCCGCTCCACCGAACCACCTATATATTTTCCCAGATGGCCCGTTGATAAGGTGTTTGACAAGGTCGCTGAAAATGTGGCCTCTATTGTGGAGGACGGCAGTTGCGTCGCCTTTTTTATAGGTCCCCTCTTCGAAGCACTTGCCAGACATCTCGCGCACAAACGGAATCTGGGGGTTCACTCTCTCATGATGACGGACGCCCTCATGGACCTCATAAAATCGGGGGCCGTCACGAACAGGTATAAAGCCCTGTTCAGGTACAAGAGCGTGGCCTCATACGCCATGGGAACACCGGAACTGATGAAGTGGCTGAACGACAATCCCCTCGCAGAATTTCAGGGGATAGACGTAACCACCGACCCGAGCAGCATGGGCGGGAACGACCGTTTCATCACTATTCTCCCCGCCCGGAAGATCGACCTGACCGGCAATATCACCCTCCATGTGGGCAAGGGCAACGTAAGTCCCGGTTCGGGAGAGGCACACGAGGCCTTCTATGGGGCTAACCTTTCAAAGGGAGGACGAGCCATTTTCGCCCTGCCGAGCCGCAATCTGGAAGGGAAATCCAATATATTGCTTTCAGTGGAAAATTTTCCTCATCAGTGCACAAACAGAGAATCCCTGGATCTCATCATAACGGAATACGGCGTGGCTTCGATGAGAGGCAGGAGTACACGTGAACGCGCGCTCGCACTGATAGACATAGCACACCCGGACGACCGCGGGGAATTGGTGCGCATGGCAAAAAAGGCAAATATCCTCTATTCAGATCAGATATATCTTACTGAATCAGGGCATCTTTATCCTGTGGATATATTGTGTACACAGGTATTTAAGGGAGGTGCTTCTGTCCATTTTCGCGTGATAAAACCGTCAGACGAGGAAGACATGAGGAAACTCTTCTATCGTTTCTCAGACCAGGCAGTCTATTATCGCTACTTCAGCCCCATAAAAACCATGCCGCACATAGCGATGCAGAAATATGTAAATATCGACTACAGGCATATTATGTCAATCGTAGGTCTCATTGAAGAATCGGGAATCGAACACATCATCGCGGAGGGAAGATATGTACTTTTAAAAGATCGCCTATACGCAGACGTGGCGTTTATAGTCGATGAAAAGTTTCAAAACACAGGGATTGGGTCATTCCTGCTCAAAACATTAATTAAAATAGCAAGGAAACGCGGCATCAAAGGATTCACCGCAGATGTCCTCACCGAAAACAAACCTATGATAAAGGTGTTCGAGAAGACGCCCTTCCCCATGCACGCGGTTGTCAGATCGGGAACATATGAACTGACTATCCCCTTTTCGGAGGAAACTGAATCAGCAAAGAAATCTTAGCGTTTCGGCAAGTGGAAAAAAGAGTGAGGTTTATCAGATTGATCTGCCGTGAAATTCCATATCGATACTTTCAGTGAGTGCTATCCAAATCGAATCTGATTCCTCAATCTTGGAAGTCTTTATTGTATAAACAGGATTGACTGTTTGATAATGACTATTAAAATTTTTCTGACAATATTCATCACTGTTCTATTCGCTGAATTGGGAGACAAAACTCAGCTTGCCACTCTACTTTTCGCCACGGACAAAGAAAATTCAAAGTTGATGGTTTTTCTCGCTGCCGCGGCGGCACTTGTTGTCGCAACCGGGTTAGCTGTGCTAATCGGAAGCAATATGGAGAAGTATATAAACCCTAAATACTTATCATGGGTTGCCGGAACAGGGTTTATACTTATAGGAATCTGGACAATTATCAGAACATAAAATTGGTGCATTCGTAAAAAGTCCCAAAACTGTCATACCAGGATTGATAAGCCTGCCCCGTACTTGATACGGGGGTATCCAGAAGTTGTTGAATTTACTGGATTCCGGCTTTCGCCGGAATGACAGAAAAGGTTAGATATGCAAACATCTCAATACCTCGACACAGATGAAGTCCGTTCACCTTCAGGGAAACCGCTTAAAAAATAGCCGCCCGAAAGTTTTCAGTTCAGCATTTTGCTCATGTTCGTGTTAATTTCGCGCGCCTCGGCGACGATTGCCTCGATTACTTCCGCAACCGTAAGTTCCTCTCTGATGAGCCCCTGCGCCTGGCTCACTGGCAGAAACCCCGTATCAACATCTCCGTTCTCTGTGGCTTCTCTCAACCCGCTGAATGCATTTGCCATGTAGGCCATCTGTCTGGCGTTTTTCCAGCCTGAAGCGGCAACGCCAATCAGGAGTTTGAAATATGGCAGTTGCATCTGTTTGGCAATAGCCCTCGAGTTTGGCAGGGACTCTATCAGTTTAAATATATTCAGGCCCTGCTTCATGGCTTTTCTGGCCGCCTTTGTATCCATCATCCGGCAGGGAATTCCGTCGAAGCGGGTCGAGTAGAGGGTGTCGTAGATATCATTTTCCACTGAGAGCTTTTTATAATTATCATGAAGAGGGCTTTCCCTGGTAGTCATGAATCTGGTACCCATTGCAACGGCATCGGCGCCGAGAGCAAGGGCCGACGACAGGCCTCTCCCATCGACAAAGCCACCCGCGGCGATGACCGGGATGTCGAGGGAGTCAGCGAGGCTGGGAATTAATACGAGAGAAGTCGCGTCACCTCCATGCCCGGCCGCCTCGTGGCCCGTAGCGATCACGGCATCTGAACCATAATCCTGGGCACGTTTGGAATGATATGAGTTTACAACGGTAGCGACGACCTTGCCGCCGTAGGCATGGGCCTTTTCGACCAGCCAGTCTCCTTTGCCGAGTGCGAAGTTGATCACCGGAACCCGCTCTTCCAGAAGAACGTTCGCATTCAGATTGGCACTCGGCAACATCAGAGAGGCGTTGGCCCCGAAGGGCTTGTCGGTAAGGCTTCTGATTTTGCGAATGGATTCCCGGGTTTCATCGGGACCCAGGGGGCCTGTTGACAGAATTCCCAGGCCACCCGCATTGGAGACCGCTGCAACGAGTTCGGGAACACTAATCCAACTCATACCGGAAAGTATGATCGGATATTCAATGCCAAAGAGCTCGGTAATACGGGTTTTCATAAAAAACACTCCTATCTTATTATATTTCCTGTACTCTGGAACTGCCGGGATCAGGAGGATGAAGGCAAACGAACTATTTCAGGTCAAGCAACCTTTTTGGATTTTCCTTTGTCAGAAGTTCTTTTATCCCATCTTTCAGCGGCAATTCATCCAGTTCTTTCATAATACGCACCCTTGAGATCAGCGGATAATCACTGCCGAAAAGGGCCTTCCCGGCAAGAGGACCGTTCATCTGTTGAATAACATGGTCCGGAATTCTCCTCGGCGCCCAGCCGGCAATGTTGAAGAACACATTGGGATTGCGGAGAACAATCGACATGGCCTCGTAAAACCAGGGATATCCGAAATGCGCCATCACGATCTTCATGCGGGGGAAATCCACAGCCACTTCATCCAGATAGAGCGGCATGCAGTATTTGATCTTTGTTCCGGCATGGAACTGCGTGCCCGTGTGGAACAGCACCGGAATACCTGCATCCTGTGCAATCTCATAAAGCGGGTACATGAGAGCGTCGTTAGGGTTAAGTTTGACCAAATGGGGAAGTATCTTAAGCCCTTTAAGTCCAAGCCCCTTTATAGACCGTTCCAGTTCTTCCGCCGCCATGACCCCCTTGTGGGGGTCAACGCTCGCGAAACCGATAAGCTTATCCGGGTATTGGCTTACCGTTTCCGCGACCAGATCATTTGACACCTTATAGTTGAAAGTGGTCTCGGCATCTATCGCCACAATCACGGATACGTCAACTCCCGCATCCTCCATGTCCTTCAAGGTATCTTCGATATCAGGATATTTCATGTCCTTGAACATAAACCTGTAGTTCCGGGCCATCTCCTCCGGAAGGCTCTCTATCGCCTCTTTCGTAAACAACTGTGAATGTGTGTCGATAATCATTTTGCTTCTCCTTTTCTGGTCTAAGAAACTGCCACCCGAAGTTTCCGGATAACTGCCCTGGTATTTCACGTATCGTCAATATCTTTTTAGAAAAAAATACCCGCTGTTTCGACGGGTATTTTTTATAAGGCATCTCGCAGAAACGCTGACAGCTTGTTCTACTTAGTCAACATATGGACTTACTGCGCTGCGGTTTTTATTTTTTGACTTCGGCCGTCATCATTTTCTTCAGTTCACGTTTCAGCACTTTGCCCACCCCGCTTGTGGGAAGTTCATCCATGAATTCGATTGTCTTAGGCACTTTATAAGAAGCCACAGACTCGCGCAGATATGCTTTTATCTTCTCTTTCTCGGCTTCGCTCCTCTCGATTCCCGGGTTAAGTACGATGGCGGCAGCGACCCGCTCCGACCCCGGCCTTTCCGGGTCAGGTATCCCGATAGCGGCAGCCATATCGATATCGGGATGCTTGGCGAGCATGTCATCAAGCTCCCGAGTGAAGACCTTGAACCCGGAGACAATAACCATATCCTTTACTCGATCCACGATATAGAAATAGCCATCTTCATCCATCTTTGCCACATCGCCCGTGTACATCCAGCCGTCACGGATGGCGTTGGCCGTTTCCTCGGGCTTTCTGTAGTACTCTCTCATGAGCTGCGGCCCCCGTATCGCGATCTCACCGGGCTCTCCAAGTTTCGCGGGCTGCCCTGTATCGGGGTCAATGAGCTTGAACTCGGTGTCGGACAATGGCATGCCGATGGATGTCGGTTTTTTCTTCCCGTAGCGGGGATTGCAGCACGTCACAGGCGAGGTCTCGGTCATTCCGTAAAGCTCGATGAATTTATTCTCGCCAATGACGTTCTCAAGCTCGCTGATATATTCAGCCGGAAAAGGCGCCGCGGCGCTCAGACACCACTTAAGGCTGCTCAGGTCCAGTTCCTTAAACTCCGGTTTCTTCATAAGCTCAAAGAAGACCGTTGGCACGTTCACAATCAGGGTGGGTTTATGGGACTTGATGCACTTGATGAGAAATTCAGAATCGCGCGGATTAGGTACGCAGATCTGGGTGACACCGGAGGTCATGGTAAAACCTCCAAACGCGAGTCCGGCAATATGAAAGAGCGGAAAAGCGGAAAGCGCCATATCTTCGGGCACCATGTCAAGCCATGTGATACTCTGACGCCCGTTGTACATGTAGCCCTTCTGGGTGATCAACGCACCCTTTGAAGGTCCTGTAGTACCCCCGGTGTACATCATGAAGATGGTATCATTGATTGTCCGCTTCATCTCTACCCGATCCGTCGGCATTCCCTTGATAGCGTCCATGAAACGGGTCAGGGTTTTGCCCGCAAGCGGCGTTACTTCCGCAGTAGGTATCTTCTTGAGGAGTTTTCCGAGAACCCTTTTTACTCCTGGGAGGAAATCGGCAATCTCGGTGACGATCACGGTGGAACACCCGACTTTATCGGCCACCTCAGCAATCTTCGCGAACAATACGTCCACCGTTATGATCACTTTTGCCCCGGAATCGTTGATCTGGTGCTCCATCTCATGAGATGTCAGCAAAGGGCTCAGTCCGGTGGAAACACACCCTGCCTTCTGTACTCCAATAATAGCAATGTAATGTGCCGGTATATTCGGCATATGAAGCCCTACCACATCATCGGGTTTGAGTCCGATTTTGATGAGGTAATGGGCGAACTGGTTAGACAGTAAATCGAGATCAGTGAAAGTGATCTGTTTGCCCATGTATATGAGGGCCGTTTTATCAGGGTATTTCTCCACCGCCTCCCTGAATTTTTCCGCAAAGGTCTTTTCCTCGTACTCCAGTGACGGTGGCACATTCCTGTCGTAATTCTTAAGCCATGGTTTTTCAGTGTAGATATCGCTCATATCAATTCCCCCCTTTTTTTTGAATTCATAAAAAGCGTATTCTAAATCCTCTCAAGGAAAAAGAGTTACTGATTCACCCAAAAACGAAGCTATTCGCAAAGGTTAAAGCAACCATTAAAAAGAGCGCACAACGCAGTGCCCATACACTGTCTAAAGAGACACTTCATTCCTGCCAGAAAAAAACCAATACGGTATTAAATTACAGCTCAACTTCGGCAGATGCCATTAAGAGTACCTCGGCGCCATCCTGATTTGCCACCTTTAGATCGATTATTGCCCTGTTCTTCTCCACAGTCACCACACTGGCCTCTGTAGTAATCGTATCACCAAGATGCACCGGCATTGCAAACCTGCACTTTATGCGCTTGAGCGAGCCCGGATCACCTGTCCAGTCTGTAACCGTCTTGGTCATAAAACCAAAGGTACACAGACCATGGAGAATGACTCCACCGAGTCCGACGGCTTTCCCAAACTCCGGATCTATGTGAATTGGATTGAAGTCCCCCGACGCCCCCGCATAGTATATTGTCCTGTACTGATCGACTTCTTCGGCGGCGCTGAAGGTATCTCCAATTGTTACATCCTTTATTCCCCTCTTTGGCATAATACCCTCCCCTATTTCCGTATCACGAAGGTGAAAACAGCCTTACATACCATTGTTCCATCCTGGTTCACGCTCTTCCCAACGAGGGTCACCACATCGAGCTTTTCCTTGTTCTCAATATGAGTGATTTCGCCTTTGGAGGTAATGACATCACCGGCCCTCACCACGTCATAAAATTCAAACTCCTGTTCACCGTGAACGAGCATAAAGAGATTCAGGTCCAGTTCTTTGTCAAGGAAAAAAGGCTCTACCAGCATGCCGGCGTATACCACAGCAAAGGTGGGGGGAGCGATAATACCGCCATATTTGGTGTTTTTCGCAAAGTCCTCATCCATATAATGGGGGTCTTCATTCTTTATCGCCTTTGCATATTCCCTTATCTTTTCTTTGCCTATCTCATAGGTCAAGGGACCATACACCCTGCCTGTAAATTTTGCGTCAACTCCCATATTGACTCTCCTTATCTACATGAACTTGTCGAGTTCGTTGTTGGCGATTATGGTTCGCTGAATTTCCGACGGACCCTCACAGATTTCACCGAATCTGGCATCCCGGTAAAGCCGCTCGATGTCTGTCCCCTTTATGTATCCATGTCCCGCAAAAACCTGCATGGCCAGATTCGCGATTTTTGTGGCTGATTCACCGGCAAAAAGCTTCGCGCACGATCCCAGAATATCAGCGTCGTTTTCACCTTCATTCATTGCCCATGCGGCCCGGAGTCCTAACATCCGGCCCAGGTCATTATACGTAAACATGTCAGCCAGCTTAAAGCCGACTCCCTGATATAGGCCGATCGGTTTTCCAAACGACTTTTTAGCCTTCGCATGCTGTGTGGCTTTTTCCATGCAGGATTTGCCTACCCCCACACAGAAGGACACAATCCCCACGGTTCCCATTTTCAAAATGCGTTCCAGCTGTTCGTAACCCTTTCCGGTTTCCCCGCCGACAATCTCTTTTGCCTCACAGTTCTCCAGCTTCACCACGGATACCGGGACGCCGCGAAGTCCCATGGTTTCAAGTGAGTCATTTATGTCAAGACCTCGGGCTCCTTTTTCGACTATGAAGAGACTCATGCCATCTTCGGATCCCGCCCCTTTTTCCATGCGGGCGAGCACAAGAAGCACATCAGCAATAATTGCATTTGCCACAACATCCTTAACACCGTTGAGCACCCACACGTCACCATCTTTCCTTGCCGTGGTGGAAACAGACGCGATATCGGACCCCGCCTCCGCCTCCGTATAGGCAAGGGCGCCAATCATTTCCGCCTTCATAAGGGCAGGAAGGAAACGTTTCTTCTGCTCAGGCGTAGCGAAAAGCTTCAGTATTCCCCCGCACATAAAGACACTCGACCGTGCGCTTATATAGGTTGACGCGCAGGCCTTGGTGATCTCCTCACCCGCAATGTAACAGTCAATGAGGTCTATGGCAGCCCCTTCAAGTCCAGCTCCGAGAAAGCCTGCTTTACCGAGTTTCTTCAGGTTTCTCTCCATAAGTTTGCACACTTCTTCTCTCGGCCCCTCATCAAGTTTCTGTGCCTCAGGCGCTATTTCCTTTATGCAAAAAGCAGCAACATCCTGCTGCAACTTTTTCTGTTCTTCCGTAAGTTCATAATCCATGTCTATACCCCCGCATAATCTTATTACATTAACATAATCCTTGATACTATCATCCGCATAATGTCAGATGTCCCGCCACCGATTGCCCCAAGCCTCGCGTCACGAAAGTTCCGTTCCACAGGATACTCGTGCATAAATCCGTAACCTCCGAATATCTGTACTGCCTCGGACGCCATCTCAAAGCCCACATCACCCACATATACCTTGTTAACAGCCGCTTGCAAGGGGTTTAACATCTGTCCGTTATCCTTTGACGAGGCAACACGGTATATCGCCAGCCGTGCCGCTTCAACAAACACCTTCATATCGGCAATCCTGTGCTGTACTCCCTGAAATTTCCTTATGGGGCGATTGAATTGATACCTGTCATTTGCATACTTCGCACACAGCTCCAGGGCATATATGGAGGCACCGAGAAAGGGTGAAAGAAGGGTGGAACGGTCCCACTCAACGCCGCTCAGGGCGATCATCCATCCATCATTTTCACTCCCGAGCAGGTTTTCTTCGGGAATTTCACAATCTTCAAAGAATACTTCCGATGTGGTAGAACATTTGCAGCCCATTTTGTGGAAAGGTTGCCCTGTTGATAGACCCGGTGTTCCCTTTTCCACAATAAAAGCGGCAATTCCTTCATGCTTTTTTGCCCTGTCAACCGTGGCAAAGACGACAATCACATCGGCCACGGGAGCATTTGTGATAAATGTCTTCGAACCGTTCAGGACATACTTATCACCCTTTTTTACCGCTGTTGTTCTTATTGAAGCGGCGTCCGATCCGGATCCCGGCTCTGTCAGCCCCATACATCCTATCCATTCACCGGACGCAAGTCTCGGAATATATTTCTTCTTCTGCTCTTCGGTTCCGAAACTGAAAATATTGCAGGCACAGAGATAGGTATGTGCCCCCCATGCGAGGAGATTGCCCCCATCGACACCCGCGTGGCCGAGCGCCTCTCCTGCCAGGCAACAGGTAACTACATCTGCGCCCGATCCGCCCAGCTCTTCCGGAAAGGGAAGCCCCAAAAGGCCCATATCCGCAAGCTTCTTCCATATTTCAAAACTGAATTCGCCTTTAAGCTCGGCTTCTTCGCAGAGTGGTGCTATCTCTTTCTTTCCGTACCGGTACACAGTATCCCTGAACATCTTCTGCTCATCTGTGAGCGTAAAATCCATGATAACCTCCTGAAATCTATTTCACTGGCGCAAAATATTTAATGTCTAAAATATGTCCTTCCTTTTCCTCTTTCCATACCGCCTTCACCTTCATGCCGTTTTTTACGGTCTCCCTTACATATTCGGGATCGCTCAAGTCGATCCCTCCAATGAGATGCAAGAAATTTGTGTCGGTGCCGTCCAGTTTGATAAGAGCGCCGATGAAGGGTGGTTTTGTAGGCATGCCGAAGTACTCATACTCGGTAAGAGCCCATGAAATAAGCGCTCCCTCCTGTGACACCTCCACCCAGTTATCTGTTTCCACGAAACAACGGGAGCAAAAAGATCGAGCCGGTACAAGCACTCTGCCGCACTTGGGACAACGGGTCCCGTAAATTATCTCCTCTTTGAGGCCCTTGAAAAACCTTGTCCATGTCGGCCCGTAGGCGTTTTCGTATGGTATGGCAATTTCGTCTGTCAGTATCATGTAATCAAGTTTTTTTTCCATGGCTGTATCTCTCCCTCTATACTATGAAACAGGCTCAAAATACCTGATATCGAGCATGTGTCCTCTTTTTTCATCGTTCCATGCCGCTCTTACCCGCGTGCCTTTCTTGATCACCGATTTCACCTCATCCGGATTTTCCATTTTGATGCCTCCTACAAGATGCAGAAAATTGCAATCCGTACCGTCGAGCTTTATTAAGGCAATAACAACGGGAGGCTTTCCCGGCATTCCGAAAAACTCCCTGTCGGAATATGCCCATGCGACCACCTCTCCCTCCTGGGACACCTCAACCCATTCGTCCAGGTTTTTGAGACAGTCCGGGCAGTAACTCCTGGCGGGTACAAACACCTTTTTGCATGAAGGACAGATTGTGCCATATATCTTGCCTTCTTTCAGTCCGTTATAGAACCGGGTAAATGTCGGGCCTGCCGCATATTTATGTGGAAGCCGGATAACGTTGCTTAATGTATTGAAATCCTTTTTCATGGCTACCCCCTACTTTTCTGATCCGATAATCATAACACCATTGTACTGGTCAACACCGCCCATCGCGTGGGCAAGCGCCATCTTTGCACCGGATATCTGGTGATCTCCAGCCTGTCCCGTTACCTGAAGCGCGGCCTCGGCCACCCTGTTCAGCCCCGTTGCGCCTATCGGGTTGGTACATAATGTACCGCCTGACGGATCACAGGGAAGTTCCCCCTCCCGTGAAAACGTGCCTTGCAGCGTTAAATCACAGGCCTTTCCAAAGTCACAGAAGCCGAAACATTCGTAAAAGAGGAGTTCCTGAAAAGTAAACGGGTTATATACCTCGGCTACATCCAGTTCTTTCCTGGGGTTTTTGATACCCGCCATATCATATGCCTGTCGGGCCGCATCAATGGCACACTGCCACCGGACCTTGTCACTGTCGCCAAACCAGTATTCCTCTCCGCTGTAACCAAGACCCTTGACCCATGAAACCTTTTTCCCGATTTTGTTAGCCATCTTTTCCGAAGCGAAAATCATCGCGCAGGCGCCGTCCGAATTGGGGCAGACATCCCACAATCTCACCGGATAGGTGATGATTCGCGCATTATTGATCTCATCCTCGGTAAGTTTTTTCTTGATATGAGCATAGGGGTTATCAAAAGCGTCATTGTGATGGTCAAGCGATATCCTTGTTGCCGCCGCTCTTACTTTGTCTTCAGGGATGCCAAACCTTACCGACCATTCCTGAGACTGCATGGAGAATATCCCCGGGGCACCAGATATAAAAAATCTCTGATAAAAGGGTTCCAGGACAGTGGTCATGGTGGCCTGCGAGTCCCCTTCATTCATCTTTTCTGACCCTACCACGAGAATCAGGTCTGCCATTCCTGACGCGACCCAGTAATAGCCAGTAAAGGCCAGGGATATTCCAGTGGAACCGCATGTCTCGGTTTTCAAAATTGGCTTACCCACGGAGCGCAGAACATCGGCAAAATAAAAATGGGTAAGTGCAACTCCCTCCATCATGGAAGGCATTGTTCCCGAGACAACTCCGTCAATATCATCGGGAGATAACCCCGTATTTTCGAATACGGCGTCTACTGCCTCTTTCACGAGTTCCGGATAGGTGACATCGAATCTTCTTCCATGGTGTGTCTGGCCTGATCCTATAATTGCAACTGGTTTTCCCATGACTACCTCCTAACTACCAATAATTGCAACGGCATGGCACTGTCCTGCAAAACCGTGCGTCGAGTGGGCCAAAGCCGTGTTTACCTGTTTATCAAGCTGCCGCTCGCCCGCCTGACTCCTGACTTGCAGGAAACCCTCGGCGAGACGGTACAACCCCCGCGATACATAAGGATTCATGGCAAGTACACCGCCTGAAGGATTGACAGGAATATCACCATTCATCTGAGTTGCACCGCTCTCCAGTAATTTTCCACCTTCTCCTCGCTCGCAGAATCCGAGATCCTCGCACCAGAGCATCTCCTGAAACGCGTAGGGTTCGCACACCTCGGCAACATCTATTTCCTTCCTTGGGTCCTTGATTCCCGCCGCATCATAGGCCCTCTTGGCAGCATTCTTCAGTTGCCCTTCGAGAAGATCCCTGTCTCCCAGGTAGAAACTGTCGATGGAGGAACCATAACCTTTGAACCATACAGGTTTGTCGGTCAGTTTCTTCGCAAGGTCTTCTTTCGCCAGGAGCATAGCAATGATTCCCTCTGATTTAGGAGCACATTCCATGCTCCTTAAGGGATCCATGACCACATTCGATGCGAGCACATCATCGATTTTAACCTTCTTCTTTATGTGAGCGTACGGGTTTCTCAGGGCGTTTTCGAGATTCTTGACAACCACGCCAGCACATTGTTCTTCTGTTATCCCATAGCGATCCATATATTCCCTTTTCTGCAGGGCAGCGGCAACCGTTTCGTTCAATCCCAGTTGCCTCTGATAAAATGGGTCGGTAAAAAAATGGGTAATCATATCATCTTCAGGGTTTTCAGAACCTTTGCAAAGTCCCAGAACCAGGGCCGAGTCGTAACTACCTGAAAGAATGCGCATCACCGCATAGATAAAGGCAAAGAGCGACTCTCCGTCCTGCCTGGACCCGTTCTTCAGAAAGGCAGCCCCGGCATCCCAGTAATATGAATTCGCGCATGATACACCACCGTGAAACACGTCGGAAGAGGCACTGATAACAGTACCCACATCATCACGGGTAATTCCTGCTTTATCAAGGACTTCCTTTGATACTTTAAATATCTGATCAAGGAAGTTGTCCTTGCTTTCGGCGCCCGGCGTCATGGCAACTTCAACTATTCCTACTCGCTGTGCCATATTAGTACCCTCCTCCTTCTATAAATATATTGAATACCAAACTTGATGGACTCGTAAAAAGCTTCAAATAAAGGCGTACCCCTCCCCCGTAAGGAACATTACGTTTATATTGCATCCCTTCGGGCTGCCTCCGGTCAAAGCGCGCAAATCATGAGAACTGAGGCGTACTTACGGTACGCCTCAGTTACGAAGGATGCAGCGGAACGCAGTCCCTATGAATCGAGATTTACAAAGCCATCAAACTTATTCCTGTGGGTACATGCTGTCAACGATATCCCTGTGTATCTCCATCACAACCTTCCGCTTCACCTTGAGAGACGGTGTCAACTCCCCTGTCTCTTCAGAGAAGGCATGATTGATTATATGATAATACTTGATCGTCTCATACTTGGCAAGATCACTGTTCCTCTCTTCAACGTGTCTGTCCACAATCGCCCTGAAATCATCACTCTCGACGAGCTCTTCGGGACCACTGAACTGGATGCCATTTTTTCTTGCAAGCCGCGCCGCTTCTTCGAGATTGACATTAATCAGTGCCACAAGATATTTTTTCCTGTCACCTATAACCACAAACTGTTCGAATAGCGGGTCCTGTTTGAAGCGATTCTCTATATTCTGAGGGGCTATATTTTTCCCGCCCGCCGTAATAATCAGATCTTTTTTGCGATCCGTGATTTTCAGGAATCCGTCCCCGTCAATCTCACCTATATCCCCCGACATGAGCCACCCATCCTCGGTAAAGGCATCCTTCGTTTGCTCCGGCATGCGCCAGTAACCTTTTACAATATTGCCACCCTTGATCAGGACCTCTCCGTCTTTGGCAATTTTGATTTCATTACACGAAAGGGGTGTTCCCGCTGTTCCGAACTTGTAATTATCGAGCTTATTGAGCGTGGCAGGAGCACTGCACTCGGTCATACCGTAACCCTCGATCAGGAAAACGCCCGCGGCATTGAAGAAATCGGCGATTTCCCTGGACAGGGGCGCGCCCGATGCAACCATCCACCGGGTACGACCACCAAGGGCTTCCCTCAACTTTTCAAACACCATTTTGTAGGCAATCTTATACTTCAGATTGAGAATCGGCGGAATGATCTTCTTTTGCTCCATCAATTTGCTGACCTCAGCACCAACGCCCACCGCCCAGTTGAATATGGACTGCTTCCACTGCGGCTGTTCCTTGGCCTGGCCAAGAATCTTTGCGTAAATTTTTTCGCAGACTCTGGGAACGGCAAGTAACATTGTCGGTTTTTTTGTCTGGATATCCTCAACAATCGTATCGAAGCTCTCCGTATAGTATGTATAAATTCCGACATACATGCCGAAGAAATGACCTGCCACCCTCTGAAACACATGACTCAGAGGCAGAAATGCCACCAGAACATCCGCGTCGTCCGCCCACTTCATTTCATTAAGCGCGTCCATAACGGCAAACACATTGCTGTGAGATACCATGGCCCCCTTTGGAGGCCCCGTAGTTCCTGAGGTGTACACGATTGTTGCGAGGTCCTCGGGCATTATTTCATCGGTCAGTCGATCAAACAATCCCGGTTCTTTCGCCTCCATGCCCCTGCCCAGATCCTTCAGATCGTCAAAGCTCATGGCAATATCCGCCGACATGTCGCAACCATCGGTATCTATGATGACGATCTTTTCAAGG
>Ga0222638_1000216_pt1 | contig 21393 bp, 19 predicted proteins | sample AntAcemetagen183_FD_181153 | JGI IMG/M metagenome (GOLD analysis project Ga0222638, IMG submission 181153) | Saline water microbial communities from Ace Lake, Antarctica - #183 | ecosystem: Environmental > Aquatic > Non-marine Saline and Alkaline > Saline | place: Antarctica: Ace Lake...
CTGTCCCGAACGATGAGATGGTAAAAACCTTTGCACCGCCTGAGTTCATGGACAAGATGATGGAAAACAAATGGCTCGGTAACAAGACCAAAGGAGGGTTCTACAAGAGGACAAAGAACGAGAAGGGTAAAAGGGTCAAACTGGCGCTTGACTATAATACGATGGAATATGTTCCATTCAAGAAAGCAAAATATGAATCAGTCAAAGACGCCAGCAAGACAGAAGGCGGTTTCGATGCTAAATTAAAAGCCCTCTTCTACTCGGAAAAAGATATTGCCGGTGAGGTTGTAAGGGAATATCTCTGCAAGAACTTTATTTATTCCGCGAATCGTATCCCCGAGATATGCGATACCGTTTACCAGATAGACAATACCATGAAGTGGGGCTACAATCACAAGAATGGCCCCTTTGAGACATGGGATGCTGTCGGGGTGAAGGAATCGGTAGAGGTGATGAAGACCCTGAAGTTGAAGGTTCCCAAGAAGATCACCGACATGCTGAAGAAAGGTGACTCCTTCTATCTCACAAAAGAAGACGGTAAATACTACTACGACTTCGACAAGAAGGATTATGTGAAGATGGGAGATAATCCGAAGATTATCCTTCTGCCCGATCTTAAAGCGAAGAACAAGGTGATCAAGAAAAATGCCGGCGCTTCCCTCGTGGACATAGGTGACGGTGTAGCCTGTCTTGAATTCCAGACAAAGATGAACGCTATCGATGGCGATATTATTTCCATGATTGAAGATAGCTGTGATATTGTAGAAAAGGATTTTGCGGGCATGGTAGTTGCCAATCATGCCACTAACTTTTCAGTAGGAGCAAATATATTTCAGATTCTTATAGCAGTGCAGAATACTGAATGGGATATTCTCGACAAACTGATACATGACCTGCAATACGCCAACATGAAGATGAAATATCTGGAAAAACCGGTCGTCACTGCTCCGGCGGGCATGGCTCTAGGCGGTGGCTGCGAGGTATCCATGCATGGTCAGAGATGCCAGCCCTGCGGCGAGACCTATATGGGCCTCGTTGAGGTCGGTGTCGGCGTGATCCCCGCGGGTGGTGGTTGTAAGGAGCTGATGGTGCGCTGCACGGAAGGGCTGCCGGATGGTACCGCTGAGATCTTGAACATGCAGCCGATTTATGAGAAAGTTCTCATGAATATCGGACAGGCAAAGGTGGCCACCAGTGCGATGGAGGCAATGGAACTCGGTTACATCAGAAAGACTGAAAACATCAGCCTCAATCGTGACCATCAGATCTGGGATGCAAAGGAACTTGTTCTCTCAATGGCAAAGGCTCATAAGAAGAAAAAACCTGATATGATTCCTGTCATGGGAGAAAGCCTGATGGGTATTGCTCATGCCGTCCTGTACAATATGAAAAAAGGTAACTACATGTCAGAATACGACGAGCATGTGACAATGAAACTTGCATGGGTCCTTTCCGGTGGTCAGTGTATGGAAGGCACCTTCGTTACTGAGGATGCGATTCTTGAGCGTGAGAGGGAGGCTTTTCTCAGTCTTGCCGGTGAGCAGAAGACGCAGGATCGTATTATGCACATGCTGACGAGAGGAAAACCACTGCGTAACTAAAAAAATATACTATTTATTGCTGACACTGGCCATAATCCAATGGCCGGGTCAGTAATAGATGACAAGGAGGATTATTATGCGAGATGCTGTTATTGTCGAAACAGTAAGAAGTCCGGGAGGACGTTATAAAAGGGGAGCCCTTGCGCAGACCAGGGGTGACGAGATAGGGATTCAGGTTCTGAAGGGATTGATGGCAAGGGTTCCGCAGGTCAAGCATGAAGATGTTGATGACGTGATCTGTGGTTGCGCCTTTCCCGAAGCCGAGCAGGGTATGAACCTTGGCCGGGTTATAGCGCTTGGTGCAGGATTTCCCGTAACCACGTCGGGTATGACTGTAAACCGGTTTTGCTCCTCCGGTATTCAGGCGATCGCCGATGCCACGGCAAAGGTCATGGCCGGCTGGTCCGATATCATTGTGGCAGGCGGGTGCGAAACCATGTCGCGCATTCCGATGGGCGGCTGGATATTCCGTCCGCATCCCGACTGGGGAGACCTTCCGATGACCTATGTCTCCATGGGTATTACTGCGGAAAACGTCGCGTCCGATTATGGAATCACCCGTGAGGAACAGGACAAAATGGGCCTCGAAAGCAATCGGAGGGCCTATGAGGCGATTCAGAAGGGATACTGGAAAGATCAGATTGTCCCGATTGAAGCATGGAAATACGGCAAGGATAAAAGCGGACAGTGGATTAGGACAACAAAGACATTCGATATGGATGACGGCGTAAGATGGCCTTCAACGATGGAGAATATGGCGAGACTGAAATCGCCCTTCAAACAGGGTGGTTCGGTAACGGCGGCGAACTCATCACAGATGACCGATGGTGCCGCTTTCACGATGGTCATGTCAGCTGAAAAGGCAAAGGAACTGAAGCTGAAACCGATTGCCAGACTAACCCATTATGCAGTTGCGGGGAACAATCCGGAAGAGATGGGTGTCGGTCCACGGTATGCCATTCCGAAGGTACTCAAGCTTGCCGGATTAAAGACCGACGATATCGATCTCTTTGAGATCAACGAGGCTTTTGCCTCCCAGGCACTTTACTGTTGCAGGGAGCTGGGGCTCACCGAGAGATACTGGGCAGGCGATATCAACCCGAATGGCGGCGCGATCGCGATTGGTCACCCCCTGGGATGCACCGGTGCGAAGCTGACATGCCAGATGCTGAACGAGCTGAAGAGACGTAAGCTGAAAAGAGGAGTTGTCTCCATGTGTATCGGCGGTGGTATGGGCGCAGCCGGCATCTATGAGATGCTGTAGGCCATAAAGATTGTATTAAATCTGAAAAAGCCATGGTCCTTGTGACCATGGCTTTTTTGCTTTATAATAGCAACTGTTCGGGTTGTTTATCTGAAGACTGAAGGGCGTTGATAATTGAACCCGGCCTCACAAATGTGATATAAACAGCGGAGGAAAAAAATAAGAGGGAGTAATGACTATGAAAATGGGTGCAATCCAGTTTGAGCCGCTGTTTGGCGAGGTAGGGAAAAATCTTGAACTGGCCCGGAGTCTGATCATGAAGTCTGACGCGGATCTCCTGGTCCTTCCGGAACTGTTCAATACCGGGTATGTGTTCACATCAAGGGAGGAGACGATTTCCCTCTCGGAAGAGATTCCGGATGGCATGACAACACAGATGCTGTGTGATGTGGCGAAAGAAAAGGGCATCTTCATTGCGGGTGGTCTCGCCGAGAAGAGCGGAGACAGGATATTCAATTCGGCTGTCCTTGTTTCCCCTGATGGTTACGTTGGAAGATACAGAAAGGTGCACCTCTTCTTTGAAGAAAACCTCTGGTTTGATCCCGGAGATGAGGGGTTCAGTGTCTATGACGCGGGCGTGTGCAAAGTGGGGATCATGATATGCTTCGACTGGTTTTTCCCCGAATCGATGCGCGTGCTGTCGCTCATGGGTGCAGATATAATCTGTCATCCCTCAAATCTGGTACTTCCCTTCTGCCAGGATGCCATGAAAACGAGGTGTCTCGAGAATCATGTCTTTGCAATAACCGCAAACAGGACCGGAACTGAGAGCAGGGGAGGGAGATCCCTTCGTTTTACCGGAAGGAGTCAGGTAACCGCACCTGATGGCAGGGTTCTCTGCCGCGTCGGTGAAGCAACCGAGGAGGTCGGTATTGTGGAAATTGACGTCAACGAGGCTCGTAGCAAGAAAGTTAACGAATACAATGATCTTTTCAAAGACAGAAAGCCCGGTTACTACAGTATTTTAACTGAGAGTGATCGATAAATTACTCTCTGCAGTCATAACGATCAGCCGTCTGTGACTATTTTTGAGAAATCGGCGACCCTGTGAAAGAGTTTTGATATTTCTTCCAGAAGTGACAGCCTGTTAAATCTTATCTCTTCGTCCTCTGCCATAACCATAACTTCATCGAAGAAGGTGTCAATCGGTTTTCGGAGGGTTGCCATCTCGGACAGGGCGTCGCTGTATCTGCCTTCGTCTATGCACCCATTTGCCCGTTCCCTTATATCGGAAAATGTATGATAGAGGTTGGCTTCAGCGCTCGAATCAAAGACAGCCGCGTCGACGGAACCGCCTTCGAAACCCTTCAGGATATTCACAACTCGTTTGAAGGCAATAGCCAGCGGTTCGAAATCAGGATGTTTCTTGAATGCCTCCATGGCCTCTATCCTTTTCAGGGACTGGACGATGTCGGATACACCCTCTGAAAGTACGGAGTCAACTACATCATATGAATATCCCTGAGATATCAACTGATTCTCAAATTTTCCCTTCAGGAAATTTATGACATCTGATTTTGTCTCTTCCGGTGTTCTCTTCAACTTTCCGGCAAGGATCAATATACTTTTATCCACCAGTTCGTCAAGCTCAAGACGATAGTTTCTGTCTGTGATGATATTGATAATACCGAGGGCCTGCCGTCTCAGGGCGTAAGGATCGGCGGTTCCGGTGGGGATCAGGCCCACGCCGAAACATCCGGTGATTGTATCCATCTTGTCGGCTATACTGACGATGGAGCCTTCGTCTGTTCCCGGGAGGTCGCCTCCGGCGGAAACGGGTAGATAATGTTCATAAATTGCCTTTGCCACGATGGGATCTTCGCCCTGTATCAGGGCATACTCTCTCCCCATTATCCCCTGGAGTTCAGCAAATTCACATACCATCCGGGTTTCCAGATCGGCCTTGCAGAGCAATGTAACCCGGTCGACCGGCTGCACGATCTGAGGCTTTATCTTTTGCGTAATGTATGACGCGAGGCCCCTGAACCGCATGACCTTCTCATAGGATGTACCCAGAAGGGTGTGGAACATGACATCCTTCAGGTCTTCCAGCCGGTTTTCGAGAGGGATTTTCTGATCCTCTTCAAAGAAGAAGCGGGCGTCTGCGAGCCGTGCCCTTATGACCTTTTCATTGCCGCGTGCCACCACCGAAGGATCTCTGGCCAGCGTATTGTTGACAGTGATGAAATATGGGAGCAGGTCGCCATGCGCGTCGACAACGGGGAAGTATTTCTGGTGTTTCATCATGGTGGTAGTCAGTACCTCTTTGGGAAGCTTCAGATATTCTCTGTCGAAGCTTCCGCGTACCACGGATGGATATTCAACGAGAAAGCTTACTTCGTCCAGCAGCTCCTCGTTTTTAAAGACAAACCCGGAGACATCTTTGGCGGCCTTTTCCGATTCGTCTAATATGATATTTTTCCTTTCGCCGGGGTCCACCACAACGAAGCGTTCTTTTATCTTCTCAAGATAGTTTTCAAGGCAGTTGACCTCGAATGGTTCCGGAGCCATGAATCTGTGGCCACGGCTGGTGTTACCGCTGGTTATGTTTTCTATCGAAAACGGAATGATCTCATCCCCGAAGAGAGCCAGTATCCAGTGAACCGGTCTCGCGAAACGTATATCCAGATCCATCCAGCGCATCGATTTCCGGAAGGGGATGGACATAATGAATCGCGGCAGGAGATCTGTCAGAATGGTCGTTGTGTCTTCGCCGGTAATTTTTTTCCGCGAGCAGATCTGCTTTCCCTTTGGAGTCTCTATTATTTCCAGCTCGGAGACATCTATTCCCTGTCCCCTGGCGAAGCCGATGGCCGCCTTCGTGGGTTTACCACCTTCATCAAATGCCACTTTCGTTGAAGGCCCCACTTTTTCCAGGAGCTGGTCCTCTTGTCTTTCGTCTACATCCTTCACTGACAGGAGAAGCCTTCTCGGTGTGCCCATTGTTTTTATGCGACCGTGTCCGATACGGTTTTCAGAAAACTCCTTTGTGATGATTCTCTCCATATCCTTCAGCGCTTTCGGGATGAAGGCGGCGGGGATTTCTTCTGTTCCTATTTCCAGCAATAATTCTTTGGCCATGAGAAAAATAACTCCTGCGTTAACTCCTGTTGAACTTTCCGGTAAGGGGATATCCCATCTCTTCTCTCTGTTTAACGTATCCTTCGGCGCTGAGGCGCGCGAGATTTCTGACTCTTCCGATATAACTTGTGCGCTCATTCACGCTTATGGCGCCCCGTGCGTCCAGTATGTTGAATGCGTGCGAACACTTCAGACAATAGTCGTATGTGGGGAGAACCAGACCCTTCTCCGCGGTTTTTATCGATTCTGCCTCGTACATATCGAAGAGTTTTCTCAGCATGTCGATGTCGGCCTCTTCGAACTGGTAAGTGGAAAATTCAACTTCACTTTTGTGGTGAACATCTCCATATTTTATCCCATGTCCCCATTCAAGATCGTATACATTATCGATTTCCTGAAGATACATGGCGATTCGTTCTATGCCATATGTTATCTCGACACATATTGGGTGCAGATCTATTCCGCCGACCTGCTGGAAGTATGTGAACTGTGTAATCTCCATGCCGTCGAGCCAGACCTCCCAGCCCAGTCCCCAGGCGCCGAGGGTGGGCGATTCCCAGTCATCCTCCACGAATCTTATGTCGTGGGCGAGCGGATCTATGCCGAAACTCTTCAGAGAATCAAGATAAAGGTCCTGAATGTTGAGTGGAGAGGGTTTCATTATCACCTGGTACTGGTAATAATGCTGGAGTCTGTTCGGGTTTTCGCCGTATCGGCCATCGGTGGGCCTGCGTGACGGTTCCACGTAGGCGACATTCCACGGTTCCGGACCGAGCGCTCTTAGAAAAGTCGCCGGGTTGAAAGTGCCGGCACCCACTTCTATATCATAGGGTTGCTGTACAATACACCCCTGATCGGCCCAGTATTTTTCCAGGGCGAATATCAATTTCTGAAAGGTCACTTTTACCTCCTTGGACTTAAATGCGTGGGAAAACTATCATTAAGGGGGGATAACTGTCAAGAAGCAAAGTAGCAAAGGCTCAGAGGCACAGAGAAAAAATGCTTGTTTGTGCCTTCGGCAAAACCAGACTAAATTATTTTCCTGATTTCATCCAGTACCTGCAGAGACTTTGGCTCTCTTCCGAGGATGTGGCGTATGAAATATCTTAAGATATGCCTGCTTTCTTTAAGGGCGTTTTCTGACAATACCAGCCTGTGTATCCGGTCTGTTTCTGTTTGTTTCCCCATGAGGAGTGTCTTGAGAGTCCCGATGGACACCGGTATGCAGTTCTGGTCGTCTCCTCCGCACAGCGAACACCGTATGCCGCCCCTTGTAGCGTCGAAGAATGAGGCGTTTATTTTATCGAGTGGCGTATTGCAGATTATACATTTTTCCAGCACAGGTTCATATCCTGAAAGCATGAGCAGGCGCAGCTCGAAAAATCTCGCTGTCTCTTCCACGCTGTTTCCTGTTTCCAGAAGCTTCAGGAAGTCGTTCAAAAGCCGGAAAATGCCGGCGTTTTTCTTACCTTCCACAGTAAAATGATCTGTGAGATCAATCATATATGATGCGGTCATGGTTTTTTTCAGATCAGACCTGATCCCCGGGTAATGATTGATTACATCGCAGTTTTCTATGATGGCCAGATCACTTTCGCTCCTTCTGGAAAAAAGCAGTATGGAATGGGAGAATGGCTCGATAGCGTTGGAAAATCTTTTTTTGCTCCGCCTGGCCCCTTTGGCAATTCCCCTGAGTTTACCGAATTCTCTGGTAAAGAACGTAACGATACGGTCAGATTCTCCATAGTTAAGAAAACGAAGGACAAAAGCCTCCGTCTTGAAGGAAGGCCTTTTCATGTCAGCAATTTCAGGAATATGGTTGCGAGGCCCAGGAAGGCAAAGAACCCGAACGCGTCCGTGAAGGCCGTTACAAAGATATGGGAGCCCAGAGCGGGATCAGCCTTCAGCCACTTCAGGCTCAGGGGGATCAATGTTCCTATCAGTGTACCCGCGAACACATTGATTATCATCGCAAGACCAAGCACCAGCCCCAGTACAGGCATTCCCTTCCAGAGATATGCTATGACACCGATGACAACGCCAACTGCCACGCCGTTGAAAATTCCGACGACAATCTGATTATAGAGCGCCTTCTTCGAATTTTCGAAGGTGACTTCACCGAGTGCCATTCCTCTAACTATCAGGGTAAGCGTCTGACTGCCGGCATTTCCTCCGATGGCGGCTACCACCGGCATAAAAACGGCGAGTGCAATTACCATCTGTATCGTGTTTTCAAAGAATCCTATAACCAGCGCCGATGCGAGCGCCGTCAGAAGATTGAGATACAGCCAGGGGAGTCTTTTCTTTATGGACTCGCCGGGATCATTGAAAATGTTGTCATCTTCGTCAAGGCCGGCAATCCTGTAGATATCCTCAGAAGTTTCCTCCTCCATGACGTCAACAATGTCATCTACTGTGATTCTTCCCAGGAGCTTATTGTTACTGTCTACGACGGGAAGGTCAACAAGATCGTACTTTTCAAACATCCTTGCGACTTCTTCCTGGTCCACATCAACATTTACGCTCGGTATAGCCTTGTCGATGGCTTCTATGACGGGGCTGTTTCGCTTGGATGTGATCAGTCTCTGGAGAGGAATAGCGCCAACGAATTTTTCATCTCTGTTCACAACAAATACGTTATATACGTTTTCAATCTCATCCGATGCCTGTACCACAGCACTCAAGGCATTGTTAATCGTGGCGTTTGAGTGAACCGAAACCAGCTCCGACTGCATGATACCGCCGGCCGTGTCTTCTTCGTATTTCAGGAGATTTTTGAGGCCCCGCGATTCGTCGGGTTCTATCCCGTCAAGGACAGTCCGCGCCTGGTCTTCAGACAGTTCGGCGATAACGTCCGCCGCGTCATCCGAGTCCATCTCGTCGATGATCTCGGTGAGTTTCTTGTCTGATATATCTTCAAGGATCTGTTCTCTCGAGATGTCACTCAGCTCAGGGATAACATCCGAGGCCTTTTCGACATCAAGCAGGGAAAACAGCTGGATCTTTTCCTGCTCCTCGAGATTGTCAATAAGGTCGGCAATATCGGCCGGGTGGAGACTTGAGAACAGGTCGATAATGTCAAATTCCCTGTTCAGGCTAATCCACTTTTTCAATTGACCGAGATGTTTTGTCTCTTCTTCCCTTTGTTTTTTCATGATAAGCACCAGTTCGATAAACTAAAACTGCGTTTACTACCACGTCTTAGAAATCAGGGCAAGACCGAAATAGAACCCTGTTTCCCATTGCCGGCAGGATGGGTGAGAGACAGGGTGTATTTCTGCAAAAAGCTCCCTCTCCTTTGATGGGAGAGGGTTGGGGGTGAGGGTGATAAAGGTAATTTAAAGCTCGGAGTCCGCGTACCTGATGTCTCCGCCAACTATGGTCATGACCGCTTTTCCCTTGAGTTCCCATTCGTTAAAAGGGCAATTGCGTGCCTTCGAGCGGAATTTGTCCGTGTCAACAGTCCATGTCTTATTCATATCTATAACTGTAATATCGGCATCGGAGCCTGTTTTCAATGAACCCCTGGGTATCTTCAATATGGTGGCGGGTCTTACGCTCATTTTTTCTATGAGCTGGTTTATTGTAAGAATGCCGGCATGTACCAGTTTTAAAGAAAGAGACAGGGATGTTTCCAGTCCAATAATGCCGTTCGCGGCATACTCAAATTCCACATCCTTTTCGATGGATGAATGAGGCGCGTGGTCGCTGGCTATCGCATCTATCGTACCGTCTCGCAATCCCTCTTTCACGGCCTCGACATCGTCTGAACCTCTCAGGGGCGGGTACATCTTGAAATCTGTGGAGAACCCCCGCAGCGCTGCATCTGTAAGAGCAAAGTAGTGGGGAGCGGTTTCAGCCGTTACGTTGATTCCTGCGGACCGGGCCTCTCTGACTGCCTGAACGGAACCGGCCGTGCTTACATGGGCGATATGTACGTGGGCCTTTGTAAAACTCGCAAGCCTTATGTCTCTTATAACCATTATATCTTCCGCGATACCGGGGATTCCCGGAAGGCCCAGCTCGGTGGATATAAATCCTTCATTCATCAGGCCACCCGACGACAGCCCCACATCCTCGCAGTGTGAGATCACCGGCATATCGAAGGAACAGGCGTACTCGAGGGCATGTCTCATCAATCCGCTGTCCGTGACCGGATTTCCATCATCGGAAAAGGCAACGGCACCGGCATCTTTGAGGTCGCCGAATTCTGTAAGTACCTTCCCATCCTGTCCCTTGCTGACCGCCGCGATGGGATATACATTTGCCATTGCGGCAAGGCGGGCCTGTTTGTGTATGAATTCCGTCACCGAGCGGTTATCGTTGACCGGGTAGGTATTCGCCATGCAGGCAATGGAGGTGAATCCTCCGGCCACCGCGGCCTCGCTTCCAGTTCGGATGGTCTCCTTGTATTCAAAACCTGGCTCGCGCAGGTGGGTGTGCATATCGATAAGACCGGGTGTAACTATTTTATCTTTCAGATCAAATATCTTCGAATCGCTCCCCTCCGGAAGAGGGATGCCTTTTTGTATCATGGATATCTTTCCATCTTCTATCAGGATATCTGTGACAGTATCTATATTCTGCGAAGGATCTATGACCCTTCCGCCCTTGAGTAGCAGCTTCATTTTGTGCCTCCTGACAAGAGATATAGAAGAGCCATCCTCACAGCAACGCCATTTGTAACCTGTTCGAGGATAACGGAATGGGGACCGTCGGCTATCTCCGGAGTAATTTCAATGCCCCTGTTTATCGGTCCCGGGTGCATGACGATTACATCGTCCTTTGCCAGCTTGATGTTGTCCCGGTTCAGAGAAAAAAGATTGGTATATTCGCGAAGAGAAGGGAAAAGGGTTTTTTCCTGTCTCTCAAGCTGCATGCGGAGCATCATAACAACATCAGCGTCTTTTATGGCATCTCCCATATTGTAGTAAACCGAGACGCCCATCTGATCTATATCCCTCGGCATCATCATTGCCGGCCCGCATATCGCTACATCCGCACCCATTTTTGTGAGACCGTATATATTGGAACGCGCCACCCTGCTGTGTGCTATATCGCCGACTATGGCAATTCTGAGACCCTTTATAGAGCCCTTTTTCTCTCTTATTGTGAGCATGTCGAGAAGGGCCTGGGTGGGGTGTTCGTGCGCCCCGTCCCCCGCGTTGATGATGGATTGTTCCAGCAGGCCGGCGAGGATGTGCGCCGCGCCGGCGGCGCTGTGACGGATTATTATAATATCCGGGTTCATCGATTCCAGATTTCTCGCGGTATCGATGAGCGTCTCCCCCTTCACCACACTGCTTGTAGAAGCCGATATATTTATAGTGTCCGCGCTAAGTCTTTTTGCCGCGATCTCGAAGGATGTTCTTGTCCTCGTGCTTGCCTCGAAAAAGAGGGTAATAACAGTTTTCCCCCTGAGGGTTGGAACCTTTTTGATTGTTCTGGTCGATATTTCTTTAAAGGATTCCGCCGTATCGAGTATAAGGTCGATCTCTTCCTTTGGAAGATCTATTATCCCCAGCATGTCTTTTCTTGATAAGTTCATGGTGCTTTTAAACCTCCAGCCGGACATGGCTAAACCCGCCTGCACACCCATACGGATGTCTGTGCCTTTGTTAACTTTCTTCGATCACAACCTCGTCTGCATTCCTGTTGTCTGTAAGATTGACACTTATATTTTCCCATAGCGCGGAGGGAAGGGTTTCACCTATGAAATCAGCCCTGACGGGAAGTTCCCTGTGCCCCCTGTCGATGAGGACGGCTAACTGTATCAGCTCGGGTCTTCCAAAGTCCATCAGCGCGTCCATGGCGGCCCTTATAGTTCTGCCGGTAAACAGGACATCGTCTACAAGAACAACCCTCTTGTGATCAAGGGGAAAGGGGATATAAGTACTTTCAATCGCCGGTCTTTTACCCGTTGTCAGTACATCATCCCGGTAGAGTGTTATATCAAGCATTCCGGACATGATCTCGGCCCCTTCAATGGAGGATAGCTTTTTGCAGAGTCTCTCCGCCAGTGATATTCCTCCTTTTCTTATGCCGATGATGATAAGATTGTCAGTGCCCTTATTCCGCTCTAATATTTCGTAGGCAATCCTCGTAAGGGACCTTTCAATTCCTTCCGCATCCATAACCACTTTTTTCTTTTTCATCCCTGCCGATTCCTTAACCTGTCAGCCCCGTTCTGTCGGAGCATCGACCATTTTCAAAGTTATAGTGCCCTTTTCATGTAAGATTCACCCAAAAAAAGGCCTTCCCACAAAATGAGAAGGCCTTTTAATACCCTTTTTCATCGAAGCATTTGAGAAACATCGGAAACCTCTTTTAACTGATTTATATGTTCAACAAACTTTGTTACAGATACCAGCGTTTATACTTTGTGTCAAGATGTTAATAAAGTATGCTGCCTATTCTGCTCCACCTGACGTCGTTATTATTTTTGTTCCATGACCAGTATATGATAAACGCCTTGCCCAGGACGTCCTTCAGATCTACAAATCCCCAGAACCTGCTGTCGTAGCTCTGATCCCTGTTGTCCCCCATAACAAATATATGTTCGGCTGGAACGGTGACCGGTCCGAAGTTATCACGCGGCTCTATCGAGGCAGGGAAGAACCTCCTGTCGGTGTAAACCCCGTGACCATCATTGTAAAGAGAACCGTTCAGATATATCTTCTTGTTCCTTATTTCGATAGTATCCCCTGCTATACCTACCACTCTCTTTATAAAATCCTTTGACCTGTCCATCGGATATATGAAGACTACTATATCTTCCCTCCGGGGGTTATTAATGGGTAGCAAAGTTTTTCTTACGAAAGGTATCTTTATGCCGTAGATGAATTTATTGACGAGCAGGTGATCTCCTATCTGGAGAGTTGGTTTCATCGAACCGGAAGGTATCTTGAATGCCTGAACGACAAAGGTTCTTATAAAAAGGGCTATGAGTATGGCAATTATTATTGCTTCGGACCATTCCCTGACCACACTTTTTCTGTTTTTGTCCATAATAATGTTCCTGATTACGAATAAATCGCTGACATCGCTATCACTGCCATCACAATGGCGAGAGATCCCTTGAGCAGTGTTCCGGCAATTTTTCCTATTAAAGCGCCGTAACCTGCCCTGAGGGCTGGTTTCAGCTTTCGCTGCTCCAGATATTCCCCGAGAAATGCTCCCACAAATCCTCCGAGAAAGGCCCCGATTATGGCGCCCAGTCCGAGCAGGAGCGGAGTCATCAGAATTGCCCCTATGATTCCTCCAGCGATGGATAATGCCACGCCTGTCTTTGATGCACCATACTTCCTGGCTCCCGCGATTCCCAGGAAAAAATCTATAGTCTCTGCCAGTAGTGAGATAAAAACAAGCGCGATAATTATCTTAAAACCTATCTTCTCGAATCCTGTTATCCAAGAGTAGATAATAACATCTCCAAGGATCAGAAAAGTTCCCGGGAGACCGAATATAATGGAAAAGATTCCAACGAGCAATATAACAACGAATATTGTCAACCCGGCTGTTTCCAGGAACGGCAACTTATTTCCCCCTCTTTTCCTTTGAAGGACTGACAGATTCCCAGACCAGAATAGTTGGACTGGCAATAAATATGGAAGAATAGGTTCCTATCAGTACTCCTATCAGCAGAGCAAAGGCGAAATCATGGATGACTGCTCCACCGAAAATAAAGAGGGCAAGCACAACAAGCAGGGTTGTAAACGATGTAAGGACTGTCCTGCTCATCACCTGATTTATACTTGAGTTGACTATATCTTTAAGCGGTTGTTTTCTTGTGCCCTTTATATTTTCCCTTATCCTGTCAAATACAACGATGGTGTCATTGAGTGAATAACCTATAATTGTCAACAGCGCCGCGATTATGGGGAGCGTGAATTCCTTGCCCAGGAGGGAAAAAATCCCGACGGTGATAAGGACATCATGGAGTAGAGCTATGACTGCCCCGACAGCATAGCGCAGTTCAAATCTCCAGGTAACATAGATCAGTATTCCTATTACCGCGTAAAGCATGGCAAGCATTCCTTTTTCTCTCAGGTCTTTGCCCACTTTAGGTCCCACAACTTCAACCCTTCTTATCTCAAAATCCCCATTGCTGTAGGAAGAGTTCAGGGCCTCTTCAATCTTGTTAGACAGCCCCTTGAGAGCGGAGCTGGATTTCTCTGTCTTGATCAGGAACTCGTTGTTATCATGATATCCGAAACGCTGGATAACACTGTTTCCGAGATCGATGGTCTTTAGGGAATCCCTTATTCTGTCCGCACTTGTTTCCTGAGAAAATTTTATCTGTACCAGCGTCCCTCCGGCGAAATCTATACCCAGATTGGGTCCGCCGTGCAATATCAGGGATAGTATGCTTATGATTACCACAAGCAGTGAGGCTGCAGCAGCAATCTTCATCTTTCCGATAAGATCAATATTTATTCCGGGCCTTATAATTTCCATCAACGTCTCCGTTTCAATCTGAATTCTTTAAATTTTGTTATATGCTTACCCTCTTGATATTTCTATCCCATACGAAATAGTCGTAAATTATCCTCGTCACAAAGATGGCGGTGAACATGCTGCATATTATACCTATGCTGAGTGTAACCGCGAATCCCTTGATGGGTCCTGTCCCAAACTGGAAAAGCACCAGAGCGGCGATAAGAGTGGTGACATTTGCATCCACAATAGTGAGCAGGGCCTTCGAGAATCCTCCCGCTATGGCAGCCCGGGGAGACTTACCCAGCCTCAGCTCTTCCCTGATCCTCTCGAATATGAGGACGTTCGCGTCCACGGCCATGCCTATGGTCAGCACGATACCGGCGATGCCGGGAAGGGTAAGGGTTGCCTTGAACGCGGCAAGCGCGCCCAGGATCAGTATTATGTTCAGGGAGAGCGCGATATCAGCGACGATCCCTGACAGGTTATAGTACATTACCATGAATAGTATAACCAGTATACTGCCCACAATTATGGATAGAATTCCCTTATCTATGGAGTCCTGACCGAGGGAAGGTCCCACAGTTCTCTGCTCCAATATCCTGACAGGAGCCGGCAGCGCGCCTGCCCGGAGAACGATGGCCAGATCATGTGCCTCGTCCATGGTAAAATTGCCGGTAATCTGGGCGTTGCCGCCTGAGATTCTTTCCTGTATTACAGGCGCCGAGTGAACCACGCCATCCAGGACAATTGCCAGACGTTTCTTGACATTCTGCGCCGTTATCCTTTCAAAATCCCTCGCGCCCTGAGAATCAAATTTTAAAGAGACATACGACTCGCCAAACCTGTTGCTGATCGATACCCTGGCATCCTCCAGGGATTCGCCCGTCAGAAGAGTTTTTCTCTTGAGCAGGTATGGTATCTTTGTTCTTTGTCCCGTTTCACTCCCTACCTTATATCCGTAAGCTATTATGTCACCGGAGGGCACATCTCCCCTGAGCGCCTCATCCACACTGTGTTCCTCATCCAGCATCTTGAATTCCAGAAGAGCCGTTTTCCCGATCAGGTTGATAGCCCTTTGCGGGTCCTTGATTCCCGGCAGCTGTATGAGTATGCGATCCTTGCCCTGAGGTATTATTTCAGGTTCAGAAACACCGAACTCGTCCACCCTGTTTCGTATTGTCTCAAGACTTTGTTCCAGGGCAAATTCTTCTATCGAGGCAACCTGTTTATCCTTTATCTTCAGATAAACCTTTTCTATCCCGTTTGTTGTCTCTGAAGATTTAATATCAAGGTTGGGAAAATTGTTCTTCAGTATCTTTTCAAACCGCGTGCGTGACTCCTTATCGGGCAGCTCAAGGGTAACTACAGCTCCGCCTTCCCGATCGAGATGTTTAAAACGCACCCTTTCTTCCATGAGGGTTTCTTTCAGATCGTTTGAGATCCTCTCCATGGCGCTCTCGACTGCCTTCTCAGTTTCAACCTCCATGACCAGGTGCATTCCTCCCTGGAGATCAAGACCCAGGTGAATCTTGTCTGTATGATCTTTCCAGACGGAAGGAAGCTTTTGTGTTACAGAGGGTATTAAAAAAAACAGGGCGATTGCAACAATGACAAGCGTTGCAATTCCTCTCACCTTGATGTTCTTGTCTGACATTTGAGTTCCTTTCGCTGTTGCTTATGGAGTAGCTTTTTGAATAACGCCCGCAATGTGGGATCTCGAAACCTTAACCTTCACCTTGTCGGCCACTTCAAGAGTCACAACCTGTTCGGTAATGGCTGCAATTTTTCCTTGCAGTCCGCCTGCGGTGACTATCGTGTCTCCATGGGCGAGGTCGCTCAGCATTGCCTTCGTTTCTTTCTGTTTTTTCTGCTGAGGTCTTATGAGAAGAAAATAAAAAATTGCGAAGATGGCGACCATTACGATGATAAAGTTCATATCTCCACCGGGGGCTGCTCCTCCACCTGCTCCACCTGCTCCCATCGCGTATGCTATACTTGTCATTTTATCTGTCCCTCCTTAAAATTTCTAATTGTTTTCAGGCCCCGAGTATGACAACCGGGACATGAAATCTTTTCTAAAAGCACTGTAATTATCACTTCTTATCGCATCTCTGATCTTTTTCATCAGATTCATAAAATATCTGATGTTGTGGATGGTATTCAAAACAAGCCCCAGGATTTCTCCGGAGATAAACAGATGTCTCAGATATGCCCGTGAGTAATTTCTGCACGTGTAACAATCACACTCGATGTCAACAGGCGAACCATCCCTACGATAACGGGCGTTTCTTATAACAACTTTTCCATCACTTGTAAACAGCATTCCGTTTCTTGCGTTTCTTGTGGGCATAACGCAGTCGAACATGTCTATTCCATGATAAACGGATTCCACGATATCTTCCGGAAGCCCCACCCCCATAAGATATCGGGGCTTCTTTTCAGGCAAAAGAGGTGTGAATTCGGCGGTTATCTCACGCATAACCTCTTTGGGCTCTCCGACACTCAATCCACCCAGGGCATAGCCGTCGAATCCGATATCTATCAGTTCTTCTATGCCCCTCCTGCGCAGGGTCTTGTATCCTCCTCCTTGAGATATCCCGAAGAGAGCCTGGTAATCGTTCGTTTTGGCGGCGCTGCATCTTCTCGCCCACCGCAGCGTCATGTCAAGCGATTTCTCCGTGTAGTCGAACTGGGCGGGATATGAAACACATTCGTCAAGGCACATCATTATGTCAGATCCCAGGGCTTCCTGAATCTCCATGCATATCTCAGGGCTTATAAAGTGGCGTGAACCATCTATATGGGACTGAAACGATGCTCCCTCCTCTGTTATCTTTCTCAGTGCCCCCAGGCTGTATATCTGGAATCCACCACTGTCGGTCAGAATGGGATGCTGCCAGTTCATGAATTTATGCAGACCACCCAGGGTTCTGATCAGTTCATGACCAGGTCTCAGGTAGAGGTGATAGGTGTTCCCGAGTACTATCTGTGCCCCCAGGTCACTCACCATTTCCGGTGTGAGTCCCTTTACCGTCCCCTGGGTTCCAACGGGCATGAAAACGGGCGTATCCACCTCTCCGTGCGGAGTCGTTATTTTTCCAAGCCGCGCTTCCGATCCACTGTCCTTGTGGAGCAGTGTGAAATCGAATCCACGATTCCCGGACTTCTGTTTTTGAGATTTGTCTTCTGTATCCATATGATCGCTTTGTTTCACAATATCCAATTAAAAATTAAACATCAAGAATTCAACATTGTTTTTACAATATCAGCATACAATCGCCGTAGCTGTAAAACCTGAACTTTTCCTCGATGGCCTTTTCATAGGCCCTGTTCATCAGATCTTTACCCGCGAAGGCGCAGACAAGGAGAAAGAGTGAAGATGCCGGCAAATGAAAATTTGTCAGTAATCTATCCACGGCCTTGAAACGGTAGCCCGGATATATAAAGATATCGGTGGTCCCTTTCCCGGGATTTACCTTTCCGTCGGGATCAGAGGCCGCCTCCAGTGTTCTTACAGAAGTTGTGCCAACGGCTACAACCTTTCCAGCCCTGTTGATCTTTTCAGCCGCATCTTCACTTATCTCAAAGGCTTCCCTCTCCATTTTGTGATCCGTCACAAATTCAGCTTCAATAGGCAGAAAGGTACCATATCCTACATGCAGCGTTACCTGAGCGATGTCCGTTCCCCTCCCGCGCAATGTCTCAAGAGTTCCTTCAGAGAAATGCAGACCGGCGGTGGGAGCAGCGACCGACCCGGGGTTTTTCGCGAAAACGGTCTGATATCTCTGCAAATCCTGCGGGTTTTTTATGAGACCCTTCTTCCTTTTTATGTATGGCGGAAGGGGCGCGCTTCCAAACTTTTCGATAAAGGTATCAAATCCGGTCTCCAGGTGGAATTTGACTATCCACTTCTTATCAGAAATACGTTCCATTATCTCCGCCCATGAGTGGTTGTCGAAAGATATTTTTGTGCCAACCCTGACCCGCTTTGCAGGTCTTAACAGGACCTTCCATATAGTGGTTGCCTCCACTTTTTCGAGCAGGAGCATCTCAATCGTGGCGCCTGTAGACTTTTCCCCGGAAAGCTTCGCGGGGATTACCCTGGAATTGTTGATAACCAGGAGATCATCTCTATCCAGAAATTCGGGCAATTCATAAAAATGCCTGCATTCGAAAGACCCGCGGCGTCTGTCCACCACCATCATCCTTGAGTGATCTCTCGACTCACAAGGCTTCTGCGCAATTAATTCTTCCGGGAGATTATAGTAAAATTCGTCTGTTTTCATGGCAAGTTTCGGAAAATAATCAAAAAAGTCCTTCAAAGTCAATAAATAAATGCTACTAAAAACAGTGACAGCGACTATTTATTTCCGGAGTGGTTTCCCCTCAACTAAAATAGTCGCTGTCACTATTTAGGGGTTAATTATCAAGGTCTAATTTCTTCCGAAATAGACGAGGATCAGGCCGGTTATGATCGATGCAAACCCCAGTATCCTGAGTGTTCTGCCGGGGAGGTCATACACCTTCATGAGATAATCCTTGATCTTCTCGGGAAAAGCGAAATAAGGAAGGCCTTCTATTATCAGAATCAGTCCTATAACACAGAGGGAAAATTTCATTGTTTATCGATCACCTCTCTCTGCCTTTTTTGCCATATTCCATAGATTGTCCATCTCTTTCAGAGAGACATCGCGTGCAGACTTTCCATTCTTTTTTAACCTCTCCTCAACAAATGAGAATCTCCCTGCGAACTTTTTCAATGAAGATCTGAGGGCATTTTCAGGATCTGTTTCAGTGAAGCGGCACAGATTAACAAGCGAGAGAAACATGTCACCTATCTCGTTTTCCATGCGATCTTTCTTTCCGCCCGCGATGGCCTCCTTAAGCTCTGCCATCTCTTCGTCAATCTTTTCCATGACACCGGTTGTGTCTTTCCAGTCAAAGCCCTCTCTGGATGCCCTGCCGGTTACTTTGTGTGCCGTCATGAGGAGAGGCATGGAGCGCGGGATGCCCCGGAGAAGGGATGCATCCTTTGTTTCCTTTTTCCCCTCGAGGCTCTTTATCTCTTTCCAGTTGGACAGGATCTCTTCCACATCGTGGACTTCTGTGTCCCCGAAAACATGAGGATGACGGCGTATCATCTTTTCCGATATAACATCCACTACATCGGATATATTAAATTCGCCCTTTTCTTCCGATAGCTTTGCCAGAAACAGTATCTGGAAGAGAACATCTCCGAGCTCTTCCTTCAGGGCATCAGGGGAACCGTCGTCTATCGCGTCGATGACCTCGTATGCCTCCTCCATCAGGTATCTTCCGACATCCTCTTTTTTCTGCTGCCGGTCCCACAGGCATCCGTCCGGCGCCTTTAACCTGTCAATAATTTCCGTGATTTTGCTGAAACTATATTTATGCTGATCTTTCAATCGGCCATTGCCCCCTTTCTTTCAGGACATCGCGGTAAACCGCGAGAGCCTCGTTAACTGCGGGCATCCCCGCATACGTTGCAATCTGGAAGAAGACTTCGGCCAGCTTTGCCGGATCACACCCGACATTCAGCGCCGCATTGACATGCAATCGCAGCTCATCCCCGGCACGAAGTGCACCCAGAATGGCACACGCGGCCATTTGTCTTTCGGGCAGTGTGAGCACTGTCCTGGAATACAGGGTGCCCGTTATAAATCTGGAGAAGTCGTTGGCGAGATCCCTGTCAAATTCCTTCCACATGAAGTAGGGAGGGTCCATCTGTATGCCGGAGCCAAAGAGCTTTTTCGCAGTTTCACGAGTCTTGTCTTCTGTTTTTCCCATAATGTCGTCTCTTATTTCACCAGAAATATATCTCTGTCCCTATCCTGAAAATACACATAATTGTATGATCCCGTGGCTGTTGATTCAAAGATTTCTTCCCCCTTTTTTCTGCATGTGGGACAGCTCTGTCCCGGGACCATGACCGCGAAGATCCTGTTGCCTGTGCTTGCCTGAGAATCAATGGTTATCAGGCCTCCGCATTCGTCGCATATGCGGACAGTTTCTTCCTGATGTTCACTTATCCCGTCTGTGTCGTAGAATATACTCTTGTCCCGGCGCATATACTCTCCGTTCTTTACCACATCTGCCCTTTGAGACTCGCGATTCTTCCACAGGTTGTAGATATGTGAGACCTGCTGTTCAATCTGCCGGCTTGTCTGAGGGGTCTGCCGTATGGTTTCGGGATTGTAATCCGGTTCAGTAACATGGCTGTAGTCTATGCCGGCCATGGCAAGTATTATACCTACGTTAACGTAGGGGAGGGCGCTTTCTATGGAATATCCGCCCTCAAGGACAGCTAGGTCGGGCGACAGCCTGTCATTCAGAATGGCATATCCCTGCGCGGAAAAAGACATATTGGTAATTGGATCACTATAGTGGTTGTCCTGCCCCGCCGAATTAATGATCAGATCCGGCTTGAATTCATCCAGCATGGGAAGTATCAGATTGTCCAGCGCGAACAGAAAGCCCTCATCCGAGGTATTGGGGGGGAGAGGTATATTTATCGTGTAGCCCAGGGCATTCGGCCCTCCGAATTCCTCAGGGAATCCGGAACCGGGATATAACGTTCTTCCGTCCTGATGTACTGATATGTACAGAGTATTAGGATCATGCCAGAATATATCCTGTGAACCATCGCCATGGTGACAGTCGGTATCAACTATGGCAATTTTCTTGGGGCCGTATTTGTGCCTTATGTATTCGACCATAATCGCTTCAATATTTATATTGCAGAACCCTCTGGCGCCGTGGACGACTCGCATGGCGTGGTGTCCGGGAGGGCGGACAAGAGCAAAGGCATTATCAACCTCTTTCTGCATTACCTTTTCGGCGGCTGTTATGGCTCCTCCCGCGGATATAAGATGAGACTCCGTAATAACACTGGGGGCGTCCGGCACACATATATGTATGCGGTTTATATCCTGTATAGTGGCAAGTCCGGGTTTGAATTCCACGATATTATCCAGATCGAGCAGGCCT
>Ga0222638_1000241_pt1 | contig 20437 bp, 18 predicted proteins | sample AntAcemetagen183_FD_181153 | JGI IMG/M metagenome (GOLD analysis project Ga0222638, IMG submission 181153) | Saline water microbial communities from Ace Lake, Antarctica - #183 | ecosystem: Environmental > Aquatic > Non-marine Saline and Alkaline > Saline | place: Antarctica: Ace Lake...
TGTTGATATTAGATAAATATTTTGATAGTAGAAGAGAACTTATCAATAGAGCCCTTTCGAAATATCTCGATTCTGACAGCACAAAACCTGAGATAATTCATCGAGCAATGAGATATTCGGTGCTTGCTGGAGGAAAGCGTCTTCGTCCCACATTGATGCTGGCAACCTATGAAATGCTTGCAAACAGACGTGATAAAAGAGCTGTTCAACCGGTACTTCCTGTCGCCTGTGCGATTGAAATATTGCATACTGCTTCTTTGATACATGATGACCTGCCCTTTATCGATAACGCAGATGAAAGACGTGGAAAGCCAAGCTGTCATAAGAAATTTGGTAATGCCATAGCGATCCTTGCCGGTGATGCGCTCATGACAAAGGCATTCGAGACAGTTCTCAAAATTCGAAACAGTAAAAAAGCGATCCAATGCCTTGAAGAACTCATCGAAGCCGCATCCACAAGAGGTATGATAGGCGGACAGGTGGTTGATATTACTTCCTCGCAAAAAAGAGTTAAACTGCATATTTTGAGAGATATTCATCTCAAAAAGACAGGTGCTCTTCTCCGTTCCGCAGAGCGTTGTGCATGTATTTTGGCAGGTGCCACAGAGCAGATCACCAATGCATTGAGTGACTTTGCACTGAATATCGGTCTTGCATATCAGGTTATAGATGATATTCTTGATGAGGTTGGAGCAGATGAACTGCTTGACAGGGAAGCTGGCGAAGATCAGCGCAATGAAAAGGTCACCTATCCTACCCTTCTTGGCATTGAAGAATCAAAGCGACAAGCTCAAAAACTCATTCAAGACGCACAAAATATCATCAAATATATACCGAACAATCAAGTTCTCATGGAAATTGTAGAACGTATTAATGACAGAATCCCCTAGTGATACAAACCTTTTTTGCATATATTCGTATCCTCAGACCGCTGAATTTTCTCTTTGTATTCATCGCAGTTCTATTTGGTGCCTACTACAAAGTGACAGCATACCCGATTTTCTATCCTCTGCTTGCCGGCTTTGCTGCTGCGTTTATTTCAGGCGGAGGTTACATTATCAATGATTTCTACGACTATTCTATAGATATGATCAACCGAAAAGAAAGAGTTTTGCCTTCGGGCCTGATCACTCCCGTAAAAGCAAAATATTATGGTGCCTGTTTCTTTATTTTAGGAATAATTATTAGTATATTTTTGCACAATATCTGGATGATCGCAATTGCTGTACTTAATTCAATACTACTATTTATTTATGCAATGAAAAGTAAAAGAATACATTTCTGGGGAAATCTTCTTGTCGCTTTCGCTACCGCATCAACTTTCATCTTTGGCAGCTTTATTACAAATAATCTAAGAAATGCCTTGTTTGTAGCAATCTGTGCATTTTTCTATACTATGATAAGAGAACTCGTTAAGGATATCGAAGACAAAAATGGCGACAGTTCTGTTGGTGCGAAAACCCTTCCAATTTTGTGGGGTGACAAAAAAACACTTCTGCTCTCAATGCTTTTCTGGATAGGATTTGCGGCAACAATTATTTGGGGTTATCCAGAATTTTACTCGTCAGCATTCTTTATTTTACTAATGATCGGCATCGTATTTTTGATTCTGGTTGATTTGATAATTCTTATAATAAAGCCGTTAACAAAAACAGCAAAATATTCAGAAAGTTTTATGAAAGTACACATGCTTGTATTTTTAGTTATTTTATGGGTGGCGCAATGAAAAATAACATTTTACAATTTTTATATTCAATTAAAAATGAGAAAAAAGCCGGTTTCTTCTGTCTTATTGATCCCGATAAGCAAGAGCCGGAGGAATCGGCAAAACTTGCTGAAAAATGCCAGCACAATGGTGTTGATGTAATTCTGGTCGGCGGCAGCTTGATGGTTAAAGATAATTTTAACGAAACTGTGAGGGCCATAAAAAAACAAGTAACAATGCCAGTGCTTGTTTTCCCTGGTATATTCAATTTTGTTTCCCCTTATGCCGATGCGATCCTCTTCCTCAGCATGATGAGCAGCAGAAATCCTCAATTGCTTATAGGCGAACAAGTTCGAACAGCTCCACTCATTAAAAAATATGACGTTGAAGCAATCCCGACAGGTTACTTCTTAATAGAATCCGGTTCCCTCACCTCCGTACAGTTTATGAGCAACAGTTTGCCAATTCCAAGAACCAAATATGATATTGCCGTTTCCCACGCGCTTGCAGCTCAATATCTTGGCATGAAGGTTATCTTTTTCGATGGGGGAAGCGGAGCAAAACAATCAATACCAGCAGAAATGATCAAGAAGGTCAAAGAAAACATTTCTATTCCAATGATCGTTGGTGGTGGCATACGGACTCCAGAAGAAGCCAGAGAAAAAGTATCCGCAGGTGCAGATTTTATCGTGATCGGTACTGCTATTGAAAAAAACAACCAAAACAATCTTATAAAAAAATTCGCAGATGCAATTCATACATAGCTGATATGATAGATATTCACACACACGTACTTCCGGGAATAGACGATGGGGCACAGGATATATTCGAGAGCTTTGAAATATTACAAGCCCTTGCCGATCAGGGAGTAACAGAACTTATCGCAACACCGCATATCATTTCCGGTGTTTATGAAAATACTCGCAGTATAATTGACAGAAAACTTATTGAAGTGCAAAATCTTATTGAGGAGCGGCAGCTTAGTATTAAAATCCATCCCGGCGCAGAACTCTATTGTGAACCCGATTTGGTCAGTAAAGTCAAACGGGAAAACCTTATCCTTGCACAGAGTAATTATATTCTGATCGAAACTGAACTGCAACGTTTTCCAGACAATTTTGAGGAGATACTTTTTAACTTTCAGCAAGAAGGATTCCGTCCAATTATAGCGCATGCAGAGAGATTTTTCCCCTTCATGAACAATATCGATTATCTGCTCACTATCGTAAATAGAGAAATATATATCCAGATGAATAGCGGAAGTATTCTGGGAGTGTTTGGCAATGCCGTGAAAGACCTTGCATTAAAAATGCTTAATCTCGGATGTGTTCATGTTATTGCATCGGATGTTCACGGTCTAAAAAAACGGCCAATACTTATGAAAGATGCCTACGATTTTGTCGCCTTACAACACTCTAAAGAAATTGCAGAAATCCTTTTTTATGAAAATCCAAAGAGGATTCTTAATAACGAACCTCTAATTCATAATTTTGAAGGGTATTTCGATGAGAGGAGAAAAACCGGATCATTGAAAAATAAACTGAAGTCTATTTTTAGATTGTGATCTGAGCAATATCCTATTTCAAATCTATCTAAGCAGTATCATCCTCTTTATTATTTCTGAGTCGCCACTAATAAATTTATAGAAATAAATCCCGTTAACAGCTTTATTACCGTATTTGTCTCTACCATCCCAAACAACATCATATGAACCTTTGTCTTTGAACTCACTAACCAGATCAACAATAAGTTCACCCCTTATATTATATATTTTCAGAGAGACAACGCTTTCCAAAGGTATCGAATATTGGATTTTGGTGTTATATGCAAATGGATTGGGGCTATTTTGGTGAAGTATCAAATCCGGTTCTTGAGGATTGTTGACTCCATAATTATTAGTAATAATTGATGTTGCAATATTATGCATAGTATCATTTTCATTCCATCTCATATTATTGAAAAAAACAGTTGTTGAATCATAACTATTAAATCCATCTTTAGGATAAAATCTAATTGTTGCCATCACACCGTATTCCTCATATGGCAAAGCTCCGGATCCTACGAGTTTAAATTCACCTCCCTCAACATCTGTCCATATAAAAAAACCATCCAAATAATCAGACCAATAAACGTCAGATAACATTAAACACTCGGTATCAAAATGAATCATACCTTCGAAAGAATAAATATTTTCTGCATTTGTGATTATTATTGGCACATCAATGGGATCGCCGGTATATACTTGATCTTCCATCGTTATATCACCATTAGCAATGTAGGATGCCCCCGGCTGATAGGGTAAAGTGTCTATAATTCCAACTCCATACTGTAGGATCAAAGTTGCGTCTAAAGCTGAGACAGTAGAATCAATACTTACGTCAGCAACTGACAATTGCAAATCATCTAAGTTAATATAACCTACCAAATATTGCAATATCATTGAGGCATCATACGCTTGAACTAATCCGTTGAAATCCACATCGCCATATATAAGAGCAACTATGTTTATTCCTCCCGAAGTAAGCTCGACAGGTACTACACCCGTGTCGAATAGGGCATCTACAAGCGTTATTGGAATAAAACCTGTTGCCGTGTCAGGTACACTGAACTTCATCCATATAAGCACATCCTCGCCAGATATTGGTTCGGAACCAGCCATCCATATCGTATTTAGAGTATCTGTTTCATTGGACTCATACATCCATCCCGCATCACCAACCAAACTGGAATCTGCGATCAACTCAAAAAATTCTAATGAACCTAAATATCCGCCAACAATAATTCCTGCAGAGGTGAATGTTGAATCTTGAGGGAATTGAACATTTATAGGAACTAATACTGTATCGCCGGGTAATGAATATTCTGTTGGGATTGCAAGATGGATTTGTCCTACCGGGGAATATGGTTCAGTAATTGTAATAAACTGATTAGGCGTTATATTCGTGAGTACTTGCTCAATACCACTAGGCCAGTTTATTATTAATGAATCAATCGTCGTATTGTCAGCAAGACCAAACATTGCATTCATACTGTTCTGACTGCTGTAACCACTCAAAGACGAAATCTCCCTCATCTGCCACACTGGATTTCCAGCCAACGTAGTTTTCACTCTTACTTTTGTGCCAATAGCTAATTTATTTGAAAGTGTACCAACACACTTAATATTAATCCAGTTATTATCATTTCCATTGTTACTATATAAGAAGTTATTATCACCCCAAAAATTACTTACGAATATGTCTAAATCACCATCATTATCATAGTCACCCCACACACAACCAACAGAAACACCACCATTATTAGTAATGGTTTCATCAGTAATTTTTGTAAAAGTGCCATCGCAATTATTTTTATATAAGAAGTTATTTCCACCATCATTAGAAACAAACAGATCGAGATATCCATCATTATCATAGTCTCCCCAGCTGGTTCCACGAGAATTTCCGCCATCATTTACTATATCTCCATCAGTAATTTTCGCAAAGGTGCCATCTCCATTGTTGCGATAGAGGAAGTTATCTTGCAATCTATTTGAAACATACAAGTCTAAATCTCCATCATTATCAAAATCACCCCAGCTTCCACCTCCTCTTGAATCTCCTCCGTCATTAACGACAGGTCCATCAGTTACTTTTGTAAAAGTTCCATCTCCATTATTGCAGTATAAATAATTATTTTGATTATCAGAATTCGTCACAAACAGATCAGAATACCCATCATTATTAAAATCACCCCAGCTACAACCTTTTGATTGACCTGCATCATTTACAACAACACCATCCGTGACTTTTATAAATGACCCATCGCCATAGTTGCAATATAAACAGTTGTTTTGAGACCCACTGTTGGCGATAAACAGATCAATAAATCCATCATTATTGTAGTCCCCCCAACAACAATTATTGGATTTTCCGGCATCGTTCACTATATCACCTTCGGTAATCTTTGTGAAAGTTCCATCTCCGTTATTACTATAGAGAAAATTGTTTTGATCTGCAATATTACCTACAAAAACATCAATATTACCATCATTATCGTAGTCACCCCAGGTCGTTCCATGCGATTTTCCGCCATCATTCACAATGACGCTATTTGTAATTCTCGTAAAAGTCCCGTCTCCGTTATTTTGATAGAGAAAATTATCTTGATCATTCCAGTTAGCAACAAATAGGTCGAGATCATTATCATTATCATAATCAATCCAGCTACTTCCATGAGAGTAACCATCATCATTTACAATATCTCCAACGGTTACACGTGTAAAGACATTGTAATTCATTCCATCGGATTCATAACATCCCATATCAATAATTGCTATTCCATCACCGTTTCCATCTACAATTCGAAGATTACCATCCAGGTCGTACTGAGGGAGATTAAGCCCGGTTGTGTCTGGAATTCCTGCATCAATGCAGGGAGAGGTTGGCAACAGTACGTAATTTGAATTTACAGTGTCATTTAATTTAGGATCAATAAAAATATTATAGAACTCATCGCATGGATCGTTGTTTGCGTTTACTTGAATGATAGTCCCAAGCCCCTGTGGCACAGAACCTGAGAAAGAGCCATAAGAATTTTCATAACAATTACAATATTCGACTGTCGCTTGTGATTGAGAATGAAACACAAATCCTGAACCGGTATTATTTGATACTATACAATCTATAATATTTGGACTTGATGTATCCCATATGCCAATTGTTGCCCAGCTATAGGAAATATTATTAACAAGCGTACAATTAATTATTAGCGGATCGGACGACCAACAATCTATTGCAGAACTTCCGCCATTAGAAATATTATCGCTAAAAAGACAATTATCAATTAATCCTTTGGAATGATTTAGAAAAATTCCACCACCATTATCATTTGCAATATTGTTATTGAAAATACAATTACTAATTGTCATTGATGAATTAGTATAACATGCAACGCCACCGCCATCGTCTGTAGCTGTATTACCCGAAATGATCAAATGATCAATAACAGGTTTACTTGCATTTTTACATTTAATACCACTACCATATTCAGCGTATCCATTTGTAATCGTAAAACCCTTGAGTATTGCCGAGGATGTTTCACCATTTTCAAAAGTTACTACAACGCCATTGTGATTGCCATTAATAACCGTGTCGTTAATATAATCTTTATTTCCTGTTGTGAGATATAAAGATGCAACAACGATGTTCTTCCCATTGAAATTAATATTTTCATAATAAGTACCTGAATGTACTAAAATCGTATCCCCATTACTAGCAACATTGATCGCTTCTTGAATTGATAAAAATTGAGCGCCACCATTAGCGTTAACATTAATTAAATCAGCTTGTAACAGATAGAAGTTTGCTATTATAAAAAGAAATAAAATACTTGTTATTATCTTACTTTTCATATCGCACCTCCACGATTGACTCTTTGAAAATTCTCTTTATAATTTTGTCAATAATTTAATTATTTGATTTCAAAACCTCTGTAAGTTTTATCCCAATTGAAGAAAGTGAGATTGCTCCAATTGAAAATATTATAATTGTTGTCAGGATATGAACGGTTGCAACAGCAGCCCCGGTTAAGTTATTATTTACCCCAAGTGCAAAAGAAAAAATCACAACCCACATGAATTCATTTGAACCAATCTGTGCTGGTGGTGTTGGCAGAATATAAGTAAGATTCATAAGCGTATAGCCAAAAATAATTTTTATAAATCCAATATCTTGCAACCCCAAACTTTTAAAAATCATATACACAAAAAAACCTTCCGACAAAACAGCAAGAATTGTTAAAACATAAATCAGTATTGTATCCTTTACTCGTCCTTTGAGTATCCCCATCCCATCAATGAAGCTGACAAAAAATTTTTCGAGTTTAAGTTTGAATTTATTGGGAAGGAAAAAAGATAATTTCATCAAAATCTTGTGCATATTCTCTGGACTCTTCATGGAAAAAAAGAGGATAAAAAGAAAAATCACATACAATGCCAGGATAGCGACAATTACCCAAGTGAGTGTCCTTCCAACAGGAATTGATAGAATTGGAATTAGTATAATAATTACAATAATTGGAAATAAATCAGTAAGTTTATCAATGAATATTGAAGGAAGGGATTTTGAAATTTTTACACCCTCATTTTTCTTGAGAAAAAAGCTTTTTGCAACCTCACCTGCCCTGATAGGAATAATATAATTAATTAACATTCCCGCCATAAAATAGGAGAAAGATTCAAGGATTTTCATAGTAAAGATCGGTTTCAATATAAGTCGCCATCTATAAGAACGAATGAAATATGCGAAAATATAAAAAAAAGTAAATATGACAAGATGAAAAATATTCAATCGGCTAAGATATGACCATATCTCATTTATATCAACCAGAAGAAACCAGAAACCGAGAAAGGCAATTCCAATGATTATACCAATTATAATATTCAATTTATTTTTCATCAACTACTCCAAACACCCAAACAACATGTGCTTTTCGTCGCTTTCTGTAAAATTGCTCAAATACAGGAATCCACATCACAAATAAAAGTGGGGCTAATTTTGATAAAATCGGAATCTTCATTTTTGATGATTTTTGTCCTGTTTCAAGAGGATCAGATTTCCAGGGAGGTGCATCTGCATAACCGCTTTCCAATAGCTGCAATCCGTCATTTCTGACAGCACTTTCCACTTCTTCTCTTGTAAAACCTTTTCCTGAATGATCTTTATTTGAAGATAGATATAATACTCCATCCTTATATTTTTTCATTAATCTTTTTCTGATTCTTTCAACTGATTTAATCTCAAATATCTCTCCGAAACCTAATATTTCACATTCATATCGTTGATTAACATCCTGTTTTATTATACCTTCCATTTATTCTCCTGCGCTAAATTATGTACCAATCTATTAATTCCATGTTCGTAAGAAAATATGGGCTTGAAATCATATTCTTTTTCGATTTTAGAAATATCATATATCACATCTTTAACCATTGTATCCACTTTCTCTTGGGCAATAATCGGTTCTGGACCTGTTAATTTCACACCCTTCTGATAAATCTTTTCAATTATAATGGCAATAAATCGTGCAAACCATTCTGGAATCTTTATGTCAAGAATGACTTTTTTTTGTAATTCATTTCTTATTAATTTAACTAAATTATTTATCGTAATTGGATATTTATAAGATACAATAAAGCCATCGTTAGTTGGATGAAAATTTGTTCCAATCTTTTCAAGAATATTAATAAAATCTTCAATATAAATACATTGAATTCTATTTCTGCCACCCCCAACTGTATGATATGAATTATTATGAATCATTTTAATTAATCTGGTCATCATACCTTGCTGATCATTTTCACCATACACAATGGAGGGACGGAGAATTGTATATGGCAGACCATACTTTTCATTATATGAAGTAACAAGATTTTCGCATTCAAGCTTCATTTTTCCATATAAATTATATGGCTTCCTCTCTGTTTCTTCTGAAATAGGAAGTTCCTCTGAATATCCATAAACCGCGACTGAACTACAAAATATAAATTGTGCTATTTTACTAACGGATGATTTTAACAACATCTCAGTATATTCTTGCCCAGATCGAATATACTCATTCCAACTTGTTCCCCATTTATGACGGATACTAGCAAGATGATATACAATATCAAATTGAGAAAAATCTATCTGTTTATTAATTATTTCCTCAGTCGAAATATATTGAACGTCAAAAGCTTTAAGAGTCTCAGTTTTTGAGTTAGGTCTTATAATACACGTGATCAAATGACCTTTGTTCACAAGACATTTTATTAAATGATATCCAACAAAACCAGTTCCGCCTGAAATTAAAATATTCATTGACTATTCCTTTTATAATCAAATGTGGATTCATGAATTTTTTGTAAAGTTTTCCAATCTTTTCATAATTTTTAATGATATTTTGGAATTTGTTGACACTTTAATCTTTTATTTGTGATTTCGAATGCAAATTGAATTTTTAGTTAATTGGAGTAATACATGAGAGTATATATTTTACTCGTAATTTTAATATTTTTTTCATTCGCTTTATGTGCCCAGGACATTTCCTTCACTGCCTCAGACAATCCAAATGATGATGGAGGTGCGATTTTATTGGAATGGAATGTCCCACCATCTTTTCCTGAGATGATCATCACCCGCAGTATTGATAAAGAAAATTATATTGAGATTGCGAGGGTCACTCCACTGCTGAAAACATATATTGATGATGAAAATATTGAGGATGGGCAGGAATATTTTTACATGCTCTCTGTTCCGAAAATGAACGGAGAAACGCTGCAAAGCTTCAGTGCTTCAGCAATAGCCAGGGCACAGTGGTTCAATACAGATAAAATATCTCTGCTCATTATGACTATTCTTCTTGGCAGCGCTATTCTTTATTTTATTCTTTCTGCTCGAAGAGGAAAACGGTTATACATAAGGAAAATCAGTGGACTCGATACGATAGAAGAGGCGGTCGGACGAGCTACAGAAATGGGGAAACCTCTTCTTTTTGTGCCGGGTATCTCCGATCTCGATGATATGCAGACAATTGCCGGCTTGAACATTTTGGGACATCTTGCTGAGAAAGTTGCTCAATATGATTCGACAATTTATGTTCCCGTGTGCCGCTCGATGGTACTCTCCACTGCAAAAGAGATCGTGAAGGAATCCTACCTCCGGGCAGGAAGACCGGATGCATTCAACCCAGACTCCGTATTCTATCTTACAGATGACCAGTTCGGGTATGTGGCTGGTGTCGATGGCATAATATTGCGCGAAAAACCCGCTGCAAATTTCTATCTGGGCGCATTTTACGCCGAATCCCTTATTCTTGCAGAAACCGGTTTTGAAAGTGGAGCGATCCAGATCGCGGGCACGGCAATGCCCACGCAAATCCCATTCTTTGTTGCTGCATGTGACTATACTCTGATAGGTGAAGAACTCTTCGCTGCATCTGCGTATCTCTCAAATGAACCGAATCAGCTTGGAAGTTTGAAAGGTCAGGATGTAGGAAAAGCTATCATTATACTAACCCTCCTCGTCGGTGTGGTGCTCGAAATGTTCGGCATACATTTCCTGAAAGACTTTTTGGCAACCCACTAATACATAAAGAGGTCACATGAAAAGACAAATTCCAATGCTTATCACCTTCTTTGTTGGTGCGCTTATCATCGTTTCTGAATTTATTCCGCACAAACCCTTTGGCAACCTCTCGACCAGTCTGGGAGGATGGTTTTTGATCATTTCGGGCTTTGCCATCATTCTCGGACAGCTCAGCTTGTTCAAAGTAAATATTATAAAAATCTCCCGTAAAGCCCCCAACTGGCCCTACTTTATTATCGCGCTTGTAAGCTTTTCTATCATGGTCACTTGCGGCATCTTATGGGGAACCCAGAAGCAGCCCGGACTCATTCCAATCAGCGACAAAATGCTCAATTTCTTCGGGTACAAACCCTTTGATTACATCTTCAAATACATGTTTGAGAATCTCTCTGCAACCATGTTCTCATTGCTCGCATTCTTCATGGCTTCTGCATCCTACAGGGCATTTCGTGCTCGTAATGCCGAATCCACACTGCTCCTTGTCGCAGCAGTTCTCGTCATGCTCGGAAGGACAACGATTGGAAGCACGTTAACATGCTGGATTCCTGAATCTCTTGGTTTCCTGCATCTGCCAAATATTGCTTCTTTCATCATGAAATACCCCAATACTGCCGGTCAGCGCGCGATCATGATATGTGCAGGATTTGGTGTGATCGGCAGCTCTCTACGCATTATTCTTGGCATTGAACGTTCATATTTAGGGGGTAAATAAAATGAAAATTTTTGAAAGATTCCTTCATATTGACAGAAGAATTATTTTCGTGCTCATCTTCATCGGTGTGGCACTCCCTCTTATATGGACTTTGGGCTTCAATCTGGAAGTGACCGAAAATGTCGAGAGTGTTTACAATCTCATGGAAGAATTGGAGCCCGGCACACGCATTCTCATTTCTTTTGATTATGGACCCTCAACCAAGCCAGAGATACAACCCATGGCGATCGCTTTGATGGAGCAAGCATTCACTAACCGGATACGTATTATTGCAATAGCTCTTTGGCCTATGGGTGTGCAAATGTGCAATGAAGCATTCGAAAAGGTGAGTGCGGAATATCCGAATATTGAATATGGCATTGACTTCATTAATCTTGGTTACAAAGTAGGCGGAATGGTCACTATCAACCATATGGCTAAGGATTTTCGAAGCACTTTTCCTACCGATGGAGGTGGGAATCCTATTGATGAATTCCCAATTATGAAAGGTATCAAGAATTTTGATAAGCTTGGTTGTGTGATCTCTCTTTCTGCTGGTGATCCGGGATTGAAACAGTGGGTTATGATCGCTCATGACACTTTTGGTAAACCGGTCGGCGGCGGAACAACTGCAGTACAGGCACCCATCATGCTTGCGTATGTGAATGAGCAACAACAACTTGTCGGCTTACTTGGCGGCCTGAAAGGGGCAGCAGAATATGAACTCCTTGTCAACAAACCCGGTTTCGCAACAAAAGGAATGGATGCTCAATCAGTTGCCCATCTCATTATAATTATTTTTATCCTGATCGGCAATATTGGATATTTTGCCACAAGGAAAAAAGATACAATGAAATCATAGCACTCGGAGAAATGAATGGAAATTTTAATGCATAGAATCGGGATCTGGATCGGTGTCTTTCTCACCTTCGCAATTTTCAGCTTCCTCTACAAGGATAATCCATTTTATAAAATAGCTGAGCAGATATTCATCGGAATTTCTGCCGGTTATTGGTTCATATATACGATTTACAACATACTGATACCCAATCTATTTGTGCCTGTCACTACGGATTTTGCTCATAATTTCATTCTCTTAATACCTGCGTTCCTCGGCATCCTCATGCTCTGCAGATTGATCCCCTCGATCGACTGGGTGAGCCGATACGCACTCGCCGTCGTAGTGGGAACCACTGCAGGACTATTCTTCAAGCGCTATCTGCAATCCGATGTGCTGAATCAACTTACTGCAACGATGCTGAATCCTTTTGCTTCGAGCAATGCAGCCCAAATAATTGGGGAACTCATTCTCATTATCGGCACAATAACAGGCATTGTTTACTTCTTCTTCAGCAAGAAACACGAAGGTGCATTCGGAACCACAGCCCGCGTGGGCATCTATTTTCTTATGGTAAGTTTTGGTGCTGCTTTTGGCTATACGGTTATGGCACGTATATCCCTTCTTATTGGAAGATTGAATTTTTTACTTGGAGATTGGCTGGGAATATTAAAACCGTAGAGCGTGGAGGGTAGAGAGAGGAGAGAAGAGCGACAAATAGATAGGACGAAAAAGCGAGAAAAAGAAAAAGAAAAGTGAGGTTGACTATTTTAACTCAACATTCCGACCTGTCGGGGTGTACCTGCCAGCCAGCGAAGAAGACTGATGTTGAGTACGCAAGATTGGAATCTTGCGCTACATTTATTTAAATTCAAATCCTTAGAATGAAATAGAGGTTGATAAAGAAAGGTTTATCAAGATGAGTGTTTTTCATAATGTGTGATATACATGATGAAAAGGAAAAATATGAGGGCAACGATATGTAGTAGGAACAGTATTTACGGAGGACTTACCTCCCCCCTCCGGTATTGTATAACTAACGTCTATTATGCATGTTACCTATTCCTTCACAATTTTGGCACCGTACATAGGTGCATCTGTAATATATTCAAAAACCCTGGAAAAAACAAATTTATACTCTCCAACCTTGCTATTCCTCATCCTTGGAATAGTGAGGTTATGGGATATGAGAGGTGATATCTATCGAATGGACTGATTATGAAATTGAGGGATACGTATTTGGAAAACTCAAAAAAAGAAATGTGTAAAAACCACAAGGAGTCAACTATAAATAATATTTATTAGATTGGCTTCATTTTTAACCTGGGAAAAGGTTTTGTTTTTTAACATTGCATAGAGTGTTTTGATCAGCTTATTAGCGACAGCAATAACAGCTTGTTTATATTTTTTGCCTTCACTGATTTTCTTATGGAAATAATCAGCAAAATAGGGACAGCAACGAATAACGCCAACAGCCATTTGCCGGATAGTTTTTCTTAAATAAGCATTTCCTCTTTTTGATATTCTTCCGTTTACATTAACAGAGGATCCGCTTTGTTTGATAGAAGGATCCGTACCGATATAAGCTCTCAGCTGCTTGTGAGATTTAAAGTTTTCAATATCGGCAATTTCGATCAGGAATTTTTCAGCAGTAGTTTTTCCGATACCATTTATAGAAGTAATTATATCAAAATTTTGTTGGAGATTTTCTTTAACATAAATTTTGAGGTGCTCTTTTATATCATCAATTTGTTCTATGATGAAGATTAATCTTTTGATCTTTAATATCAGCACCGTTTCAAGTGAGTCATCTTTGATTCCGATAGAGTTTTTTGCCAGGGATTTCAGTTCACGTGGAGATATTTGAATTTTGTTTCCTCTGGTTTTATCGAAGAATCTAGCGATTTGTTGAGTTTTCATTTTCATAATGGGAAAGCATCCCGGAGCTTTAAGAAGAAGTCTGAGCATTGTTTTTGTGAAAACATTAGTATGTTTACTAAGTTCTGGGAAAAGGACTTGTAAGACATTTTTGATTTCGGTTTTCAGCTTCAATTCAATGTGGTTGACAGCGCAATGCTGAAGGATGCGCAGGAAAATCCCGATCAATACCGCGACCTGATCGTCCGCGTTGCCGGCTTTAGCGCCTTCTTCGTCGAGCTTGGCAAAAGCATTCAAAACGAGATAATAAATAGAACTGAACAAAACCTGTAAGATGCAGGACAAAGCCCCTTCTACATTCATTTTTGATATTGAAGATTTTGCTACCCAGGATGGACCGGGAATAAGGACAGTCATCTTCTTCAAGGGCTGCTCCCTTAGATGCAGATGGTGTTCTAATCCCGAAAGCCAGAAAAATTTCCCGGAAATTCTGCACAGCGAATCCTTATGTAAAAAGTGCGGAACATGTATCGAAGTGTGTCCTTACGAAGCAGTTACTTTTAACGAAAATAAAGCACTCAGTTTTAATAGAGACTTCTGCCTGATCTGCAAAGATAAGCCGTGTGTAACAGCTTGTAATAATGATGCAATAAGAATTGCCGGCAAAAAATTGGATGTTGATGAACTATTTGATAAGGTGAATGTCAACTCGCAGTATTTCTCTAATTCCGGAGGGGGAATTACGCTTTCCGGCGGCGAACCACTTCTCCACCCAGATTTTGTAAGAGCTTTTATAAATAAATGCACTCAATTCGGACTATCAGTGGGACTGGAAACCTGTGGATATTTCAAGTGGGATCAAGTAAAAGATTTCATAGAGAATTTTGATTTTATCTTCTTTGATATTAAGTGTCTCGATGAAAAGCTCAGTAAAAAATACACGGGACAAAGCAATCGGATCATTCTTCAGAACCTTGAAAAATTAGCAACAGCAGTTGATACTTCAAAGATTATAATTTCTGTGGCTCTCATTCCTGGAATAACTGCAACCGAGAAAAATCTTTCATCCTTAATTCTTTTGTGTAAAGAGATGAATATTTCATCAGTTCGTTTGCTTCCCTATCATACTCTTGGCAAAGGAAAATATGCAGAGCTTGGCAGGGAATATCTTATGGATGATGGAGTGAAAATAACCGATGGAGAAGTTCGAGAAATTCAGAAATGCTTAGAAAGTAACAGTATTACGTGTATAATTGAGGGATTGTAATTTAAAACCTCACCCTTGCCCTCTCCTGCGAGGAGAGGGAAGTAAAGGGAGAGGTACTTTATTGCAGGATGAACCTGCAATTACCCTTTCTGTATTATAACAATAGTTTTGTAGGTGCTGGACATACTCAGCCCTTTTTCCGTCAAAACCCGAGTCGGGTTTAGAATTATACTATTGAATTTTGAAGACCCTATAAAATCCACAGATATAATTTTATCTTATTTCATAACAACAGTAAAAAAACCTAAACTCGACTTGAGTTTTCAAAAATAATTTCAACTTTTTTGAGTGGTGGCGTCACCATTTGGTGCTTTTTTTGATATATATGTAGAGAGATAATATTTAAAGGTGATAAAATGAAAAAATATGAAAATAAATTTGGCAGAGATTGAAACATAATAATAGAAAAGTAAAAGGATTTAAAATGAGTATAAAATTTTAGATCCGGGCATTTGAAAAACAAACTTGTTTCAGGAAAACTAAGTTCACTACTCGTAAACCTCTCTATTCTTACCCGGGATAGTGAGGTGAAGGATGTCGGATATAATGACAGGTGTGTGAGGTGGACCCGTTTGTCAAGACAAAAATAGGCGTTATATAAGTGTGATTTTCCATAATTATTTTAGTACCATATTATAATTACTGATGCCCTGATCCGACAGCTTGCTGGTGGAGCTGGGCATCAGTAATCCGCTCGATTCACTGTTATCTCTTCTACTTTTCCGATTATAAACCTCCGAGGGAGTCGCATAGCCTAATGACTGATGTAAACGCTCTTTATTATAGAAGGATATGTAGCTCTTTATACTAGCTTTGGCTGACCTTACACTCTCATAATCATGGAGGTACACCTCATCGTATTTTACCGTCCTCCATAACCGCTCTGTAAAAATATTATCCATCGCTCTTCCTCTTCCATCCATGCTTATTCGTATATCACTGCCATGTAACATATCAGTAAATTCTTTACTTGTAAACTGTGAACCCTGATCAGTATTGAAAATTAACGGACTGCTCTGCATAAGCGCCCTTTCCAATGCCAATATACAAAACTCTACTCCTAAACTCACTGACAACTCCCATGAAACTACATAGCGACTGTACCAATCCATTATTGCTACAAGATACAACCAACCTCGATGCATTCTGATATACGTTATATCTGCTACCCATACATGGTTTACATGATCAATATGAACATTCCTTAATAAATAGGGATATACCCTTGTGACTGCTACAAGGAATGCTGGTCTTCTGCTGAGGATAAATTGATAGTATGCCCATTAAGCCCATTAGCCTTTGGACTTTCTTGCGACCTATCGAATAACCCATTCTGCTCAACTGCTCCTTGATCTTGCGGGAACCATAAAAGGGTGCCTTTGTATAAATCTCATCTATCAGATTCATCAGTCTCACATCGCTATCGCTTACTACCGGATCATAATATACACTAGAGCGTGATATCCCTAATAACGCTGCCTGCCGACTTATGGGAATATGTTTATTATCTTTATCAATGGGCATTGCTTTTTCCCTAACAGTTAATGCCAGATTTTTTTTAAGCCAGTCTAACTCAACTTTTAACTGACCAATCTGACGATATAATTCATCTACTTGTACATCCCTATCCTTTTTCTTTTGCCTCTTATCTTCAAAAACATAGCTGGCATCGTGTACCAATTTCGATTTCCAGTTCGTAATCTGGTTTGGATGTATCTGGTATTGTTCTGATAGTTCTGCTAAGGTCTTATCTCCCCTGATAGCTTCTAGTGCAACTCGTGCCTTATATACTCCACTATACCTGTTCCGCTTTTTCATCTTTGTCTCCTAATATCTGATAACTCTGTTTCCATTTGACCATCTAAAGTCACACTTATTGCACTGTCCAAAAATATGATACCACCATAATTGACCGATTTATAATACGATCGGTCACTTCAAAAATCCCAAATCAGTGTTCTTCAATTATCATTATAGAATCCGTTATGGAGTGGTCCATGACGACTCGGGTTGTGTTTTTCGTGCCCTTCGTGGTTAATGTGTATTCCTCAATCTTGACATCCCAAAGACACACTTCTCAATCTATCTAAAAGTATTGAATAAAGGATATTTAATGGATAATATTGTCTCGAAAAGCGATGTAAAGACTATAGAAAATCTCTCTGAAACCAGGGCAAAGATAGTGAACGAAATACACAAAGTAATTGTGGGACAGGATAAGGTCATTGAGTATTTCCTTATCTCACTTTTTGCAAATGGGCACTGTCTGCTGGTCGGTGTGCCGGGTCTTGCAAAAACCCTCCTGATAAGCACTATTTCACAGGTGCTCGACCTCAACTTCAGCAGGATTCAGTTCACCCCCGATCTTATGCCTTCGGACATAACCGGTACCGATATTCTCACAGAGGATAAGACGACCGGCAAGCGTGCATTCCAATTCATAAAAGGACCTATTTTCGCCAACATTGTCCTTGCAGACGAGATAAATCGTACTCCTCCCAAAACTCAATCAGCTCTCCTTGAAGCTATGCAGGAAAGAAAAGTCACTGCCGGAAATCACACCTTTCCCCTCGATCCCCCGTTCTTTGTGCTTGCAACCCAGAATCCCATCGAGCAGGAAGGCACTTATCCCCTGCCCGAAGCACAACTCGACAGGTTCATTTTTCATATCGATATAGACTATCCTTCATATGAAGAGGAAAAGCAAATCGCTGAAATCACCACAAGCAGAGAATTTGAAACCATCCGAAAAATTGTGAGTGGAGAAGAGATCACCAAGCTGCAAAAATTTATCTTCAAAATACCCCTGCCCGAACACATACTCGAAACCGCAGTAAAACTTGCACGTCTTTCCCGCCCAAAATTTGATGATGCGCCCGATTTTGTGAAAAACTGGGTGAACTGGGGAGCGGGACCACGAGCTTCCCAATATCTTGTCCTTGCAGCAAAAACCCGCGCTGCATTGAACGGACGCACAGTACCGTCAATGGAAGATATCGAGTTTGTTGCTACACCGATCCTTCAGCACAGAATTCTTTTAAATTTTGCAGCCGAAGCAGAAGGAATTACCTCAAAAGATGTGATCCATAAACTGCTCGAAAAAATAAAAGCATAGGAAGCTTCCCATGAAAAAGATCCTTAATGATCCAGAGAATTTTGTGAACGAAATGCTCAAAGGACTTTGTGCTGCACATCCCGAATATTATCAACAGACCGGACCGCAAGGACGCGTTATTGTTAGACCTGAAGCGCCGATCAAGGGTAAGGTCGGCATCGTCACAGGTGGCGGCTCGGGACATCTTCCGATCTTCACAGGTTATGTGGGAAAAGGATTGCTCGATGCAGCAGCAATCGGTGATGTATTTTGCTCCCCTACCGCAGATCAGATCGCAGACGCCATGCGTTGTGCAGATAGTGGCGCTGGAGTGTTGCGGTTGTTTGGGAATTATGGCGGAGACGTCATGAATTTCGATATGGCTGGTGAAATGCTTGAGATGGAAGGTATAAAGTCTACAACAGTTTTGTTGGCTGATGACGTGGCAAGTGCACCATCTGAAGAAAAAGGAAAGCGACGAGGTACCGGCGGTTTGGTCTATGCTTTTAAAATTGCCGGAGCAAAAGCTGATGAAAAAGCCGATCTCGCAGAGGTCACCCGAGTTGCCCAGAAAGCTGCTGATGCCTGCCGCTCAATTGGAATGGCTTTGACTCCATGTACTGTTCCCCAGGCAGGAAAACCGGGATTCGAAATTGCAGATGATGAAATGGAAATGGGTATGGGAATTCATGGCGAGCCGGGTGTCTGGCGGGGCAAATTGAAAAAAGCAGATGCGATTGCTCAGGAAATGTTAGAATTTATCCTTGCGGAAATGCCCTTGAAAAAGAATGATAGGATATCTGTGCTTGTAAACAGTCTTGGAGCAACACCTCCCGAAGAATTATACATTACTTACAGATACATAAAATCGAAATTCGACGAGATTGGTGTCGAAATTGTCATGCCGTTGGTTGGACGCTACGCGACATCGATGGAAATGGCTGGTATGACACTCACGATCTGCATGCTTGATGACGAACTGGAAAAACTACTCACTGCGCCATGTGAATGTGCTTTCTGGAAGGTTGGATGCTATGAGTAGTGGGCTGACCACTCACAAATTGATAACAGCAATCAAAATTATGGCTGATAAAATGGAGAAATCTGCCGATGAACTGAATAAGCTTGATAACCTGATCGGCGATGGTGACATCGGAATAACTATGGTTACCGGGTTCAGAGCAATGCTCGAGGTTTCCGGGGAACTCCCTGACGATGTAGGTATGGCACTCATGAAATGCGCACAGGCATTTACCGGAACGCGTGCTTCCTCGTTCGCAACACTGTTTGCCACAGGCATTATGGCAGCAGCAAAGGAAGTTAAAAGCAAGAATAAAGTCGACTGGAAGCACTTGCCACAAATTCTGGAACAGAGTATCGAAAAAATGGCTCATCGTGGCAAAAGCAAACTTGGCGACAAAACAGTACTTGATGAGCTGGCTGCAATACAAAAGGCACTCGTGGGAATTGAGGATACCAATGCATTGCTGGAAGCTGCGGATCGAGCTGCAGCCAAAGCGCTGGATGAATTCAGGGGACTCCCATGCAAACAGGGAAGGGCACGTATCTACGGCAAGAAGACGATTGGAATTGACGATCCCGGCATGGTTGTCGTTCGAAAACTTGTAGAAGGTCTGAAAGAAGCACGTGGCTAAAATTCGTATTGGGTTTCACTTTGCGATTTTATTTGACATTTACAGAAGCAGAGGGCAACCCATATTGGGTAGTCGATGAGAATTGTCCGTAATCTTACACTTTATGGGAAACGTGTTTAATCAAGAGGTGCCAGTATGTTCGATGTTATGAAAAGTTACTAGCTCCTAACTCTTATTTGACTATAAATCTAAACAAACCATAAAT
>Ga0222638_1000255_pt1 | contig 19690 bp, 18 predicted proteins | sample AntAcemetagen183_FD_181153 | JGI IMG/M metagenome (GOLD analysis project Ga0222638, IMG submission 181153) | Saline water microbial communities from Ace Lake, Antarctica - #183 | ecosystem: Environmental > Aquatic > Non-marine Saline and Alkaline > Saline | place: Antarctica: Ace Lake...
TGGGATATCGGGTGTCGATTTGATCATCCCAACCCGGAATACCGTTAACTGCCCCGGCGAGGCGTAACAAGGCGCTCCACCGGACAGCAATTTCGCTGCGCTCCATTTCCGCCGGTGAGCTTCGGCGTTAGCTCAAAGAAAGTAGATTCTATTGAAATTTGAGAATACAACCAAAGTGTCATCAACGCATGCATGCAACGGTTGTGGTTCATGTTGCAGGAATTTCGCTTTTATTCAGCTTTCCCAAGACGATATCAAGGCGATTGAAACCTTCACAGGACTATACTCGGAAGAATTTACAACCAATATTGATAAAGCTGGCAAGAAGCGTTCTATGAAATTCCAAGCGAATGGAGATTGCATCTTTTTAAAAAATTTAGATGGAGCCTATTCATGCACCGTATATGAAGCGAGATCGGTGACGTGTAGAAACTATCCATCAACCGATATTCAGAAAGAATTTTGTCGTGTAAATAGAGACCGTTGATAGAAACGAAGAGCATGAGCTAACAAGCGGCTGTTGTCGGACTCGCTTCGCTCGCCGCAAAGCCTCATCGTTATGCAATATTTGTAAGCAATGGAGGAAAATATAATGAGTGATGTAAGCAAGAAATTGGATAGGAAAGCATCATGAGCAAAGGAACATTTAAAAAAGTAGGGGAGTCAACTGAACCAATGTATGGACCAAGAGCCATACTGGTATGCGGCTTCACGCCGTTAGAACAGGAAAATGTAATGAAATTAATCGACAATATCCAGCTTACAGATGTTCCGGTGATTTTTGCCACAGCGGCGGATACCGATAAACATCTGGGTGAGTTACTGACCAGGCCTGATCAATCGGAACGAAACTCGGATTATGACAATGAACGAGCTGTAATAATGTCCGGGATTACCGAGAGAGAACTTCAACAAATCCTCTCCTCTTACAAAGAATCTGGATTACCCCGTCCCTTGTGGGCTTCTTTAACGCCGTTTTCAGAAAATTGGACACTTTCGGCCCTGCTGGACGAGCTTAAACTGGAACGTATTGCGATGGAAAAAAAATAAGCAAAAGGGGGTCGGTCCAAGATGAAAGCATTATTACTAATTGCGCATGGTAGCCGTAGAAAGCAGTCAAATGCCGAAGTGCTTATACTGGCAGATAGATTAAAACAGAACTGTTCTGAGCAATATCCAATTATTCACGCTGGGTTTTTAGAACTTGCCGAAACGTTGATACCCGACGGCATAAAAAAATGCGTCGATGATGGTGCAACATCGATTATCGTGTTGCCTTATTTTCTAAATTCGGGCCGTCATGTCATCGAAGATATTCCTAGCATCGTGAACGATACCAAACTGTATTATCCTGATGTCGAAATAAAAATTGCACCGCATCTCGGTGATTCACATTTGATGATAGACTTATTGATTACCTCTGCAAACGCAACAAAATAATCGGTCGAATGATATATCTGAAGATTAAAGGGGTCGGTGACAGCGGTCGCGGCAGGGTGTTCATCTGCGGACTATCATTATGTGCTTATTAAAACTCTTCTTGACGATTGCTCGCAGTCAAAGCATGATGGAAATACAATCTATGAGAATGTTTAACTAACTAAAACAGGGGGAAAATAAATGGCTAAAGGAAGAGATTCTCAGAAGACAGAAAAGAAAAAATCAGAAAAAACGCTGAAAGAAAAGCGCAAAGAAAAAAAAGGAAAGAAATCCACAAAGGATACGGCTTAGCTCTTTAATCAATTGAATTTTTAGGCTATTATGATTATCAGGGCTTGATGCTTAGGGTGTGCAATAAAGAAAAATAACTGCGGATAAATGTGGGGGGTACACAACAACTGCCTTCACAGGGATTCGGGCCAGAAAGCTGCCCTCACCTGTGAGCCAGAGCGTTGGGCAACTCGAGACGGAGTTTTGTTATTATTGGGCACAACTTGGCAACATTACATATGTGTGACGACTGCAATGACCCGGGCATACCTCAGAAATGAAAGGAAGATTCGGCATGAAAATTAAGTGGGATGCGGATCCAAAACAAGACCGATTTGATCCAAGGGACGGGCGGAAAACCATGAAGGCTGTTGTCACCGCCGGTAATGGAGGATACGACAAACTTCAGTACCGCGTGGTAAGCCTTCCGACGCTCGAACCCGGCGAGGTTCTGCTTCAAGTCCTCGCCGCCGGGGTCAACAACACGGAAATAAATACACGCATTGGCTGGTACTCTTCCTCGGTTACAACAGGTACCGAGGAAGCGGCAACTGCCGAAGAAGAGCAGGCAACTGCAAAGGCAGACGGAGGGTGGAACGAAACAACACCATTCCCATTCATCCAGGGCACAGATTGTTGTGGCCGTATTGTTGCCGTTGCCTCTGATGGGGACAAGAGCACCATCGGGTCTCGAGTCCTCGTGCGAGCATGCATGAGACAGTTCGGCTTTGAGTCCATGGACAACATCTGGATGGGCTCTGATTTCGACGGCGCCTTCGCCCAGTTTGTCAAAGTTCCTGCCGGGGAGGTGTTCGCTGTGGACTGTGATTGGAGCGATGCCGAACTTGGTACGATCCCCTGCGCTTACGGAACTGCTGAAAACATGGTGCATCGTGGGAAGGTGTCTCAGGGGGAGCATGTTCTGGTTCCTGGCGCGTCCGGCGGTGTCGGCTCAGCCGTAGTGCAGCTGGTGAAGCGGCGGGGCGCTACCGTGACGGCGATTGCGGCAAAGGCAAAAATGGAACAGGTTCTTTCCATTGGAGCGGATCGCGTTATCGATCGTGATGAGGATATCTTTGCCAGTCTCGGCGAGAACTCGGTGGATGTGGTTATTGACAATGTTGCGGGTCCGGCTTTTGGAGGCTTGCTGAAGGTACTGAAGCGAGGGGGACGATACGCGTCCTCCGGGGCGATCGGAAGTCCACTGGTAACATTCGACATGCGCACCTTTTATCTGAAGGATCTGACACTGACAGGCTGCACCGCATGGGATGAGTCCGTTTTCCCAAATCTTATTTCTTACATCGAGCGTGGCGAGTTGCGGCCGCTTGTAGCGAAAATACTTCCGCTTGAGCGTATTGCGGACGCGCAACTCGAGTTCATTGAGAAAAAACATGTTGGCAATTTCGTTTTGATTCCACCACCGTTGGACGGCTGATTCCATAGGAATAGATGCTTTGGGATTTCCTGAGACATCCGAATTTACAGACTATGCATTAAGCCACTCTCAACGACGAGATCCGGAATTATCTTTACCAGACGCAAAAATCCGGGTAAAAGCTTGGGACAGATAGATAAACTAACAAAATGGAGGTTGCTACATGGCCACGGAAATCACCGCTCAGGAGCTTAACACTGAGCTATTCACTAATGAGAAGGTCGGAGAAATCAGGGAAACAGTTGGGGACGGAATGGCGATCAATGCCCTGTCGGGAGGCGTCGATTCATCTGTAGTTACAATGTTAGGACACAGGGCCCTGGGAAAACGTCTCAGAACCGTCTTTGTCGAAAACGGCCTCATGCGCGAGGGAGAAGCCCAGCAGGTCGTGGATTTTTTCGAGAAACTCGGCGTTCCAGTTGAGGTAGTCGATGCACGCAAAGAATTCTTCGCCGCGCTGGCCGGAATCGCTGATCCGGAAGAGAAGCGCGAGGCGATTACCCAGTCCTTTTATCGAAACGTATTCGGACGCATTGTCAGGGAGAGTGGAGCGAAATACCTCCTCCAGGGAACTATTCTGACCGATATCGACGAAACGGTTGCGGGGATAAAACGGCAGCACAATGTATTCGAGCAGCTCGGGATTGATCCGCAGGAGGCTTTCGGCTACCGCATCCTCGAACCGCTTATCCAGCTTCGCAAGGACGGTGTTAGAAAGATCGGGAAGGCCCTCGGGCTTTCAGCCGAACTGTTCAAGCGCATCCCCTTCCCCGGGCCGGCCCTCGCGGCACGCGTGATAGGAGCAGTAACTCAGGAGCGCATCGAGACAGTCAGAAAGGCGAACCTGGTTGTTGAGCGACTGCTCAAAGACACCGGCGCCTTTCAGTACATGGCAATTCTTCATGAAGACCGCGTGACCGGCATGCGCGACGGAGCGCGTGACTTCGGCCAGCAGATTGAGGTGCGCTGCTGGGACAGTGTCGACGCGCGGACGGCAACACCAACACAGCTTTCATTCGAAATCCTTGAGAAGCTCGCCGATGAGATTGTACGCGAGGTCCCCGGTGTTGTCAGTGTTACATACAATATAGCGTCAAAACCCCCCTCAACGATTGAAGCGATCTGACAGCAGTTGAGTGTTCGAAAATCCGGGGACAAATCCGATTAATCCATTAAAGGGTTCTTTACTCTTTTGACGTTTTGTTCTCTGTGGTATTCCGGGATGAGGAAATTCCCTCCGGAATTTCCTCAATACTTTGGGGTAATCTGTTGGAGGTGTACTCATGGTAAAAATTCGCTGGACCGGCGCCGCTGGAGTTGAGTTTACTGAAGGCGGAAAAACCATATTGATAGATCCCTATCATTCGAGACCCGGAAAGTTCGAGGTCTTCTTTGGCCGTCCGGAGCCGAAGTCAAACGTGATAAACCGCTATCTCGAGAAACTGCCCGGGAGATTATCGGCGATAATAGCTGGACATACACACTTTGACCATGTCCTCGATATTCCCGAATTCGCAAAACACCTTGAATGCCCGCTGATCGGTAGTAACAGCCTTGAGACACTCATGGCCCTGCATGGAAAACCCGGCATCGTTATTGTGTGCAAGGGGGGTGAGCGGGTTGAGCTGCCGGGAGGCGCGGCGGTTACCATGATACGGTCAAGGCACGGGCTGGTTCTTTTCGGGAAAGCGCCCTATCCGGGCGAGATCAATCCTGAGAACTGCCTGCCGATGAAGGCCAGCGACTACAGGGTCGGTGACGTCTATATGCCGAAGCTGGAGATGGGAGGGACTGTCTTCATGCACGCCGGAAGTGCAAACTTTATAGAGCCGGAAATCGATGGGCATCATTGCGATGTTTTATTCATGTGCGTTCCGGGTTGGAAGAAGATTCCGGAATATTGCACCCGCCTTCCGGGGATATTGCAGCCAAAGATCATCATCCCCTTTCACTATGATGATTTTTCCTCTCCCATGTCGGAAGACGGCAACGCAAGAAACCTGCCCTTTCAGGATATGCCGGGGTTCCTCAAGAGGATAGCCGAAAGTGCACCCAAAGCTGAAATACGAATGATTCGCCCCTTTGAGTCCATGACCGTGTGACCACTCTGGCGGAGAAATGATTCAACAGATTGAACGCAGCCAGCAAGGTTGTATAAATTCAATTTATAACGCGCGGGGGTACGATGCTCAAGCAGTACTGGTACAATCCGCAAACGCTTGATACCCCCGATCGGCAATATTGGGGTTACGTGGTTCTGCAGGAGCAAAGCACCCGACCGGCCGATGAACCTGAACAGATGCAAGGAAAAAAGGAAAATTTGTCCAACAACTGAACTACTCTCGACTATAAGTCGAGGTGTTTCCACATCTCGGGCCCCCATGGGTCCGGCAATACCGCCTTCTCTCCCCAGCCTGCGGGAATCTTCTGGTCAGACTTTTCACCCAGTTTTTCCTTTCTTGCAGGACGACCGGGACGTGCAAATTCCATATGGCCCTCTTTCAGGGTTCTACCATTAATAATCGCCTCGGAACGCAGTCTGCGCCCAATGGTTTTTTCCATCTTTTGTCCAAGCCACAGGACACGGTCCACATCGTAACCGTGCTCAATGCCCATCTCGTCAATCTGGACAAGCAGGTCTTCTATCGTTATCAGGCCCACATAACGGGGGTCTTTGTAATAGTATTCACCCGTTCCCCTGATAGGCCTATCATCAAGGAAATTGGCAGGCTGCCCGCCTAATCCTCCGAGGGTGCCTTCGAAACGGGTAAATCCTGCCTGAAGTGCCCCCAGGATCGAGGCTGAGGCAACACGCTTGGTCTCATGCAGATGTAGCAGATGTGCTTCGGGGTTAGGCATAGCATCAAGAATCATGGAACAGTAACGATAGACATCTGCTGCTGAAGCGGAGCCATCATGGTCTGCATGCTCAATGTCATTGGCGCCGATCTCGAACCAGCGTTTCGTAAATTCTACCGCATCTTTCAGGTTGGTCGCCCCACCAATGGGGCTACCCCAGATAGTACTCACAGTACCGACCATTTTTATACCTGCATCGGTGGCCTTTTTGATGCAGCGCTCAGCCTCCGCCCAGTAATCGGGAAGAGTTGTTCCAGAATTGGCAAAATGATGTTCCTCATCGGTGGAAACCATCATGAGTATGCGGTCTGGGCCATATCCTTCTTTCTTCATCTCGATTGCACGATCTATAGAAGGTTCACGAATGGTTATCCCTGTAAATGTAATATCATCAGGATTGATACCTTTTCTAGCGCATCGTTTCTTGAACCTCTCACCCTGCTTGAAATACCTGAAGACCTCTTCGGCATCCTTAAACATCGGCATGCCTGCGGGATTACCGAGGTTTGAAAGCTCAATTTCTTTACATCCCGCAAGGATCATCTCCTCGGCATAAAAGATCTTTGCTTCCGTTGAGATAAACTTCTCCTCGTGCTGGAATCCGTCACGAATAGTAATGTCACCAATCGACACCTTTTTTGGCATTCTTGGAAAAATTTTCCAGAGATCATATTCTGTTGCCATAAATATACTGCCTCCTGTTATTTTCTACTCTATATAATTTAAAGGTCTTTATTACCTGCCTTTAAATACAGGTTTTCTCTTCTCTGCAAAAGCTGCGAGGGCTTCAAGACGGTCTTCCGTCGGAATCGTTATCTCATAGGCCTTCGATTCAAGCGGAAGTGCCACACCGAGGCTAGTTTCCGAACCATAATTGATGGCAAATTTGGCCTGGGCAACACCTATGGGTCCATTCCTGGCAATCTCCCTCGCCATTTCAAGAGTCGCCTCCATCAATTTCTCCGGCTCAACCACCTTGCTTACCAGGCCAATATCCAGTGCAGTCTGTGCATTGAATCGCCTAGCCGTAAATATCAGCTCCTTAGCCTTTGCCACACCGACAATCCTGGCGAATCTCTGCGTTCCACCAGCGCCCGGAATAATGCCCAGGCTGGTTTCGGTCAGACCCATCAGAACATTTGAAGAGGCAATACGAATATCGGAGGCCAGAGCCAGTTCGGTCCCACCGCCAAACGCGAACCCATTGATCGCGGCAATTACAGGTACGCGCACCTGTTCCACTGCCGTAAATGTGTTGCGGATTGTGAAGATGAAACGGCGGACCTGATCCTCCGAGAGAGTTCTCCTCTCTTTTAGATCCGCACCAGTAGAAAACGATTGTTTTTTGACATCACGATCACCTTGCGCGCCGGTGATGATGATACACCTCAGATCCATATCAAAGTTAGATTCTTTAATGATGTCAGCCAGTTCAGCCAATAAATCGAAGTTGAAGCAGTTCATCGCCTCTGGACGGTTAAGGGTGAGAATGAGAATCCCGTCATCCGTTCGTTCTTTCAACAATATATCTGTCATACTTTTTCCTTTCTCTCGGTCAGATAAAAAGGTCCACTTATACCTTCAGGTTACCGAAGCGAGACTCTTTAACCGGGGTGTGAAGCGCAATCTCAAAGGCTCTTGCCAGCTTGTCTCGTGCCTCGCTGAACGCGATAACGCCGTCATGGAAATTCAGGCATCCAGTGTAGAAGGGATGCCCCTGTTCTTCATAACGGTCTCTCATCATCTGACGGAATTGAGCCATCTCTTCTTCATCAACCTTTTCACCTTTTTTAACAATGTTTGCCTTGCGAACAGATTCAACTATGAAACCGGCTGTTTCACCCGACATTACGGTCGTACGACCCCTCATATTCGTAAATGAGAATGTGGGGTTGAATGCCCTGCCGCACATACCATAGTTGCCGGCTCCGTGATCAGGACCTATAACATAGGTGATCTTGGGTGTATCCAGGCAGGTAGCCGCTCTGACCATATCAGAACCGTATTTACCTATACCGCCCCATTCTTGATTCTTACCCACCATATAACCGGGTGTACCTTCGAGAAAGAGGACCGGCAGCTTCGAGGTGCCGCAGCGAATCATCCATTCAGTAGCTTTCCTCGCCGCTTCAATAAAGATAACACCACTGTCATTCGAAGCAATAACACCTACAGGAATACCCTTTAGCCACATTTTGCCGCAGACGACCGAACTCCCACGGCCGGGACCATAGTTCGACTTATATTCGTGGAAATAGCTGTCATCAGCCAGACATTTTATCGTGTCATGGATATTTATATGGTGGTAAGTATCAGCGGCTGAGCAGCTCATCATCTCTTTATAATCAAACTTCGGCTCCCTTGATTCTCTTCGATCAGTAAAGACATTCTGGGATGGTTCAAACTCCATTATGTCACGCAGTTTCTGTATCCCCTCTTCCTGGCTTTTAACAAGATGATCGCAACCACCAGAATGCTTTGTATGGACATACGCGCCGCCGAGGTCTTCCGCCGTTACTGTTTCGCCGATAGCGGATTTGACCATGGGAGGACCGGCAAGGAAGGCGTAAGACATTTTTTCGATCATGATCGATTCACAGGCGAGATAAACGATGTATGCACCACCGGCAGTGTTTCCACCAGTAGAGAGCGTATACTGTTTTATTCCCTTGGCAGACATGCGACACATGTTGTAAAACATTTTGCCGAACTGATTGTGATCGGCAAAGCTGCCTATCTGCAGGGGAAGATAAATTCCGCCCGAATCGGCGATATAGATACATGGAATCTCACACATCTCGGCAATTTTCTGGGCCCTCATGTGTTTCTTCAGTGTAATGGGGAAATATGTCCCCGCGGCATAACGATTCTCATTGGCAAAGATCATACAGTCTTTACCATGGACTTTTCCAATACCCGTAATCAGACCACCTCCGGGTATATGGCCACGCTTTTCCTGCTCGTAGACCTCTCCGCCGTAAACTCTTTTCTTGCCGATATCATAGCCGGTATCCAGACCGATCTCAAAGTACTCGGTACCCGGATCGATCAGCATTGATATAAGATCTCGCATTGGTTTCTTGCCCTGTTTGGCAAGACGATCTATCTGTTTCTGACCACCGACATTGTAGGCTTCTTCGCGGTGTTTGGACAGGATTTCATCCTGTTCCATCCAGTGTTTCAGGTTTTCTGCTCTTCCTTTTTTCAGTTTTTCGGTCCTTGTCAATTTTTTCTCTGCCATTGCATCGGTCCCTTTCTGTTTTAATTCAGATTTAAAATCTCACAACAAAAGCTTACCTCATGGAGACTGTCTGAAGAGATTTTCGCCCTCCTGATCACATTTACCCTAAAGATGCTGATGGCACCAATACGACATAGAACGTGCCCCAGCCTCTATATGCCTGCCACGAAAAGTTTTAATCCTGTTTTCATGTTATACTTGAATATAGTTGCCTCTGTACCTGCCCGCTACCGATATCCGTTTTGAACTTATCGACTTTATCATATTCCTGCGCCTGGCTATTCGCCGTGTCTTGCCAACGCAGCAGAAATAATAATGGTTTCCTCCCGCCTTTTTATTGTTACTCCCCCTTTTTTGCTTATTGTCCCCAGTACTACATCAAAAATGCAACATGTCTTTTCCTTAGTATTTCTCACGGATCTTGCCTTTTTGTCAAGCATTTTTTCCACCGTGCAAGGTACATATCACCTTGATATTATTAAAGAAAGATATTTATTCTCAATCAAAACGGTTGGTCACATTAAGAAAAGTCCGCATGACTTGAAGCATTTTGCGGTCAATCTCAGACCCACTGCTGAATACTTATCCAATCACTATTCTTGTCCGATTTCCTTCAGGAACAAATCGGCACACTGCTGCAAATGGCAACCGAAAAATGACCCGGAGGGGCTTCCAATCTCATACTCGATTGTGAAATTCTGGAAGGCAATCCTGTCCCTACAAGTCGAAATAGAACCACAGAAGGCGCGCTTTAAAAGCCGGCGTGACAGGCAGGATTGAAACCCGCATATGCACCCAAAATTCACTCGAACTTGCTGATATTACAGAGAAGATTGATTTCGCTTTTGCCATTGCTGTCGCGCGCGACATTCCTGATGTTTCCGGGTTCTTCTCGGAAATACATGACACATTGAAACCCGGGCATAAATTTCCGGTTGTCAAGCCTAAGGAACATATCTCAGCAGAAAAGCTTGAAAAACTGTTTCCATTGCCGTCCTCTTTATATGCCATCGACTTTACTCATGGTTAAGTCGCAAGCCTTCCATTAATGTTTGCGGCAAGCCACATCTCTCAAAAAAAGGTTGACCCTTAATCTGCTTTGTCTTATTGTGAACAAGAAATTGGACGACAGTAACATGCAAGTTGCGGTGACATCAGCCTTATTACTAATCAAACAGAAGCAGGTAAGGCTTTCCCGGATTCGAAAACTATCAAACAAAAAGGATGCTGCTGCATGGTCATGAAGATCGAGGTAATCTGAAGGCAGTTGATTATTGAGCGAACGCAGGAATCGGGGAGCAGCGATGAATCAACAAACAAATAAAATCGAATGCCCTAATTGCGGCCATAAAATTGACGTGAATGATATTTTGTATCATCAGGTTGACGGGGAACTGAAAAAAAAATATAGCGCGGAACTGGCCAGGGAAAAGGATAAGTATCAGGACAAGCTGGATTCGCTGAACGAAGAGCGGAAAAAACTTGAAGGTGAAAAGAAAAGACAAGATGAGGCGGTCGCCGACGCGATCAAGGCAGGTCTGAAGGAAGAAGAAAAGCGATTGCAGGCCGAGATAAGGGCCCGGATGGAGGAAGAGCAATCGGAGCGTATCCGATCCCTGCAGGAAGAACTTGATCAAAAATCCGGTCAGTTAAAGGATTTTAACAAGGCAAAATCGGAAATCGAGAGACTGAAGAGAGAAAAAGACGAGCTGAAAGGCTCAATCGAGGCCGAATCAGAGAAGAAACTCAGTGAAATGATCGGCGTGGAGAAGGAAAGAATCCGGAAAAATGAGGAACAAAAGTCTCAATTGAGGTTATCCGAGAAGGAAAAGATTATTGAACAACTGAGTGAAAGGCTGAAAGAGGCGCAGAGAAAAGCGGAGCAGGGCTCATCACAGCTGCAGGGCGAGGTGCAGGAACTGGCAATCGAGGAGTGGCTCAGCGTTAATTTCCCGTTAGATACAATTGAAGAAATAAAAAAGGGCGCAAGAGGCGCTGACTGCCTGCAAATTGTCAACACAAGAACAAGGCAGAATTGTGGAACGATTTACTACGAAAGCAAACGCACAAAAGGATTCCAGCCTGGATGGATAGAAAAGTTTAAAAACGACATTCGAGAAAAAGGCGCCGACATCGGTGTGCTGGTCACCGAATCAATGCCGGGCGACATGGAGCGAATGGGCCTGAAAGACGGAATATGGGTATGCACATTCGAAGAATTCAGGAGTTTGTGTGTTGTTCTCAGGGATTCCGTGATCAAATTAAGTAACGTGGTAGTAACCCAGGAGAATAAGGGCGACAAGATGGGTATGATCTATGACTATCTGACAGGTAACGAATTCAGACTTCAGGTTGAGGCTATCGTGGAAGGCTTTACACAAATGCAAACGGACCTTGAATCAGAAAAGAGAGCCATAAACAGCATCTGGAAGAAAAGAGAAAAACAGATAGAAAAAGTGCTTTTGAACACAAATTATATGTACAGCTCGGTCAAGGGGATCGCGGGAAGCGCCATTCAGTCCGTTCCACTCCTGGAATTCCCTGCCGGTGATGACAATGATGGCATCTGAACAAACTCAAACAGTGGCTTCGCGGTAAAATACTTCACATTACAAAGGAAATTTTTGGCTGTGGCGGGTCAGATATCGCGATGCGCCGGTATATGGACCGGGATTTGATTGCCTTTACGGTCACCAGATCAATGTACGAACAGCTTTGCGGGCTGGGTGCGGAAAGGTTCCTGTACAAGCCATTCTGGAAGAATCTCATGAAGGCAAGAGGGGTCGCGGATCTGCAGGAATAATTACAGGGCATAAACTAGGGACACTTCCCGTATTAATTTACAAATTTCGTTTCCGAACCTTTTGCCCCTCTCAAGTTGTTTGAAATCATTCATTAAAGAACTTTAGCAAAATACGGGAAGTGTTCCCTTATTTTCACAGAACTCATTGTATTACTCTCTTACAGCGCCAAGATATTATTTCTATTGAGAAGTTTAAAATGACAGTATTTTAAAATAATATGTGGTATAAAAGTATGGGCAGATCGCTATGGCATCTTTTTGATCAGGTGCGGCAACCAATCTTCACTTGACTGGCAGGCCAAAAATACCAGATGAAAGGAAAGGATCATGCACATAAGAATTCAGGAAGCTTTTAATGTCTATTCACATCTGGCAGGGGTCATTGCGGCGGTGGTTGGCACTGTATTTTTAGCGATAGTCGCAAGCTATTCGATTTCAGCGTTAATTATCGCCTTGATTTATGGGAGTTCAGTGATCTTTCTTTTTTTAGCGAGTTCACTCTACCACACCTTCAAGAAAGGGGAAAATGAGTTGTCCTTCTGGAGAAGAATGGACCGCTTTGCCATTTTTTGCATGATTGCCGGCACCTCTACACCGATTTGTTATTTATACATGGATGGTACTTGGCGCTGGTCCATGATTGCTATCCAGTGGGGACTTGTGGGATTTGGACTTGTCTCTCAACTTTTTTTTCCTCGGGCACATAGAGCTCTTTATGCTATTATTTATTTCATAATGGGCGGTATCGCTCTCATTCCGATTAAACAGATGCTGCCATCCATGACCGTCGTACAAGGGATTTTGTTATTTACCGGTGGGGCGTTTTTCACACTGGGCGGTTTAATCTACGCAATAAAGAAACCGAAACTTGTTCCCGGAATCTTCAGCTTTCATGAACTTTTTCACGTCATGGTTCTGATCGGAAGCGGGCTTCACTATGCCATGATCTACAGCGTCTATTTCCAAAAGATCGCCTAATGACATTAATGGTTTTGAATAAACCGATCATTCCGGCATCAGTACAAGGCCTTCATAACGATGTTAGTCTCAGCCGAATGTAAGCGACTCATGCACCAAGAATCCCTGCTTTTTGAAAGGGATTATAAAGAACACTTCCTGGCAGGGGAAACAAAAGACCGTCATATTGGGGAGCCCTATCTGCTTCATCATGCGGGGATAAATCGGGGAGTGCTCCTGATCCATGGTCTTATGGCCGCACCGGAGGAGGTTCGTGAATGGGCAGACTTTTTATATTCCCAGGGGTATACGGTTTATGCACCCAGACTGGCAGGTCATGGAACTTCCGCAGTAGATCTGGCACATCGCAGCTATGACGATTGGGTGGAGTCCGTAAACCGCGGGTACGCCATCCTGAAAACCTGCTGCGATCAAGTCATTGTGGCCGGTTTCTCAACCGGCGCAGGTTTGGCACTGCATCAAGCCCTCACCAATCCGGAAGCATTTGCGGCGGTGATTTCTATCAGCGCACCGTTGAGGTTTAAGGGCATCTCTCCCTGTTTTGCAGAAATACTTGACCAGTGGAATGGGTTTTCCCGCATCATGGGCATCAAACACCTGCGCAGAGATTTTGTCATCAATCATCCTGACAATCCGCATATCAACTATCACCGTTGTCCCGTCCGGAGCATCGTCCAAGTCAAGGCGTTAATGAAAAAAGTATACGGTGCTCTTTCAGCCTTGTCCATGCCCGCACTGATCATTCAGGCGAACAATGATCCCAAGGTGGAGAGTCGGAGCGGTAGGAGAATCTATGACCGGATCTCATCTACCGACAAAATGTATCGGGATATTCATTTTCATCTTCATGGTATCGTCAGAGGCGAGATATCCCGTGATGTATTTGAAGAAGTGGAGACCTTTCTGAACCGGTTGGCGTAGCGATAATACTGTTTTCCATCGCCCAGGATTGTATTGCCTCAGGTATACCGGTCTCTCCCGATTTTGGCAGAAAACCGATAAAAAGGTCCTTCGTCGTATCAATACCCTCATCAAGGAAACAAAACAAAGTCCATTTGGGGGTATTGGAAAGCCTGAACCACTTAAGCATGCTCTTTCAGGATACTGGTCCCGACGAATCACCGATGAGCATAGATTCGTTTATAAAGTATCGGAAAATGCAATTCATATCGCGCAGTTGCGCTACCACTACTGATTATTTCCCTTAGTCCCAATGTACTTCTTCAAAAAGAGTCAGCTGTCCCTGTTTTTTCCTGGCAAAAAGATATTTACATTTCTTTATTGTCGTGATAGCAATCGCTCTCCGTCGTCAATAAAAATGCTGGAACTACTTGAACCCCAAGGAAAAGGATCTGAATTATGGGAAACATCATCAATCGTGACACAATCGGCGATATGGCCAGAAGGGCAGCGACAAAATACGGCGATAAAACCGCTATTATTTTCCGTGATGTGAAGCTTTCGTTTTATGATCTCGAACGCGAGGCACGCCGTTTTGCCCTTCTCATGATGAAATACGGTATCAAAAAGGGGGACCGCGTAGCGGTCTATGCATTCAACTCTCATTACTATCCCATCAGCATGCTTGGACTCGCCAAGATCGGAGCTATCCAGGTGCCGATCAACTATATGCTAAACGCAGAAGAGATCGCATATATACTAAACCATTCAGGAGCTAAAATCTTCATTGTCGAGGATGCGCTTTATCCGATCATCGCACAGTCTCAGGAAAAATTCACCACAGTGGAAAAGTGGGGGTTCATCCCACTTGGGGGTTCCATGGTGCCTGACGGGTATTTCAACCTGATATCGGAAATGGAATCCATGCCGTATGATGAACCGCAGGTGGAAGTCAACGCTGAGGATATCGTCCAGATCGCATATACCAGCGGCACAGAATCGAAACCCAAGGGAGCCATGCTCTCTCACAGGGCGCTCATGTCACAGTATCACAGCTGTATTTTCGACGGCCAGTATGAGACAAACGATGTAAGTCTGCATGCCCTGCCCCTTTTTCACTGCGCCCAACTTCATTGTTTTCTCATGCCATACCTGTACATCGGGGCAACCAATGTCATCATGCACAGCGCAGACCCTTTGAAAATGATCACATCCATCGAAAAATTCCAGATCACCCACATGTTTGCACCTCCGACGGTCTGGATCGGGATCCTGAATCACCCGGAATTCAAAAATTATAATCACGGCAGCCTCAAGAAAGCCGCGTACGGCGCCAGCATAATGCCGGTAGAGGTTATCAAGCAACTCTCGGTAACCTTCCCTGGCCTTAAACTCTGGAACTACTACGGACAGACGGAGATGGGACCGGTCGCAACTATTCTGAAACCTGACGATCAACTCCTGAAACCGGGGTCTGCAGGAAAACCTGTTCTGAATGTAGAGACACGGCTGATGGATGATGAAGGAAATTTCGTCCCGCTCGGCCAGGTCGGAGAGATCATACACCGCTCCGGCCACGTCATGACTGGCTATCTCGACGATGAGGCAAAGACCGAAGAGGCCTTTGCGTTTGGCTGGTTCCACAGCGGCGATCTCGGCAAATTTGATGAAGACGGATACCTTTACGTTGTGGACCGCAAGAAGGATATGATCAAGACCGGCGGAGAAAACGTGGCCTCGAGGGAAGTTGAAGAGGTTTTATACCAGCATCCCGCTGTCGAAGAGGTGGCAGTCATTGGCATGCCCGACCCTAAATGGATCGAGGTGGTAGTTGCCGTGATCGTACCTAAAAAGAACGCATCGACTACAGACAAGGAACTGATCGCTTACAGTAAAGAACGCCTGGCAGGATTCAAATGCCCGAAAAGAATCGTGATAACCGCCAAGCTTCCAAAAACCCCGTCCGGCAAGATTCTTAAACGGGAGCTGAAAGAAATACTGCAGAAAATGCACTCTTAACCTGTTCAGGGACAACTGTCCCTGTTTGTCAGGTATTTTGCTCCAAATCGTGAATTACCACAATGGCCGTGGCACTCTTTTCAGAAATTGCTCGAAGAGCATGTGGAATATCGGAGTAAAAGTACAAACTGTCACCGGGATTCACGACAAAAACCTGCTCGGATTCAAAACCTTTAAACCTCGCCTCCAACACTCCTTCCATAACGAAAATGAATTCTTCACCCGAATGAGTGGAAAAAATCAGGTCTTCTTCGGCTTTATGCGAGAAATCAACCAGGAAGGGCTCCATGCTCTTGCCTGATATCGAGTGAGACAATGTTTCGTATCGGTAGTTTACATCGGCTTTACCCTGGCTTTGCCTGCTGCTGGTTTTCCATCGTTCATCCTTACGCACCAACGCGATACGCTGAGAGACAGGTTCGCCTCCGAAGAAGTATACTATATTCACCTCTAATGCCTTTGATATTTTCAGCAATGTGGAAACCGGCGGGAAGGCGCCATTGTTCTCGATCTGAGATAGAAACGGCACAGATATTCCTGCCCTATCAGAAAGGACCTGTAACGTAAATTTTCTTCGTAGCCGAAGAGCGCGAATCTTCTGTCCCAGGTTGAGATTTTGCAAGTCACTGATATTTTCTTTTGAATTTTTCATATCTGTAAACAAATTTCAGAGAATGATTATGTGGTAACTTCTGCGAACCTTAAAAAGGTCCCCGCTTAAATAATCTATTATAACTTTTATGACCGCTTTTAGTGGCTGATACTCTTTTTCTCTACTTGATGTCAAACTTTTTTTGCTATAATCAAACTTTGCCATTAATGCTTTTACCTGTTATCTCAAATCCTCTGGATGTTATTTCTTGTTTATTTATAGCACCTTACCTCTCATGAAAAGATTTGACCGGACCGTAAAGCTCCCAGTCCACAAGGCGGGGCACCCAATGATGTTTCAGCAAAATAAATCTTTTTTGATTATATCAAAAAAAACTTGACAAAAAATATTCCAATGAGTTAGTGAGATATCAATCGGTACGAGGCGTTATTAAAGCAAGATGCGCCGGCGTACATTTCGGGAAAATATAATGCCGATGCTGATGCTCAAGATGTAAAAACGATGAAATCGCGAGGGAAATGCAGGGGGTAAGGCGCCGGTTCCAAAACGCAATGTTAGTGATCAAACACGATTATGGAGGCGAGGGATGGTTGAGATAAGATTTCATGGGCGTGGTGGTCAAGGCGCGGTGATTGGTTCCGAGGTTCTGGCCCGGGCCTTTTTCAATGAGGGCAGGTATGTGCAGTCATTTCCGGCTTTTGGTGTGGAACGGCGCGGTGCCCCGATTATGGCATTTTGCCGTGTTGACGACAGTCATATCAACCTCCGGAATCAGATTTATGAACCTGATCATGTAGTGGTGTTGGATTCTGCTCTGATTGAGACGGCCGGTGTCACACAGGGGTTGAAAAAGGGTGGTTCCATTTTAGTCAATTGCGGGCAGGATTCGAACTGCTTCAACGGACTTGTCGGCAGTGATTATCAATTATATGCGGTTGATGCATCATCCATAGCGCGAGAGTTCCGGCTGGGGTCACCTTCTAACCCTATTGTTAATACCTCCATACTGGGCGCCTTTGCCAGGGCGACTGGTCTGGTCAAAATTGAATCTGTGGAGCGGGCTATTGAAGAATATTTAAATGTTAAGAGAGAGGACAACAAAAAGGCCGCCCGCACAGCCTATGAACAGACTGTCAGAAAATAACCGGTCATAGAAAGGATTGTTGTTATGGCTGTCAAAAAGCGCAGTGATTTATCTAAGCCCTATGATTTTAAAACGTGGCATGACATCACACCGATGAACATATCCGCGGGAACGATGCTTCATAATAAGACGGGGAGCTGGCGTACGATAAAGCCCGTCTTTGAGGATAAGATGCCGGCCTGTCAGAACGCGTGTCCCGCCGGGAACGACATTGAAGGCTGGATAAAGCTCCTTCAGCAGGGTGAATATGAAAAGGCCTACTGGCATTTGAAGCGCGAAGAACCGTTCCCCTCTATCCTCGGAAGGGTCTGTTTCAGATTCTGCGAGGAGGCCTGTAATCGTGTTTCTCTCGATGATCATGTCAGCATCAGTGCGCTGGAACGATTTATTGGTGACCGTGGCGCCCAGTCAGCCCCTCACCCGGATCTGCCCGAATATAATGGGAAGAATATGGCCGTAGTTGGTTCCGGGCCAGCGGGCATGTCAGCCGCGTACTATGGCAGGCTGCTTGGATTCAGAGTTGCCATTTTTGAAAAGCTTCAGGTAATGGGCGGCGTTCTTCGTGTGGGCATCCCTGAATACCGCCTGCCCCGCAAGATAATAACGGCAGAATTTGAGGGATTGAAGACTATGGGCATTGAGTTAAAGCCTGGTACCGCGATAGGGAAAGATATCTCTCTTGAAGAACTTCGCGGCAGGTATGATTATATTTTCCTTGCCACCGGCGCGCATGGGAATAGAAAGCTCAACATGGAAGGCGAAGATAAAAGTCGCCGGATCATGAGCGGCCTGGAGATGTTGAGAAAGGTGGCCCTTGGCGAGGAGGTTGAATTTGGCAGCAATGTGGCGGTCATCGGCGGAGGCAATACCGCGATCGACGTGGCGAGAACAGCGCTGCGCATGGGCAGTTCTGTCACCGTTATCTATCGACGTTCGGAAAATGAAATGCCCGCGAATCCCGAGGAGGTTATGGAAGCGCGCGAAGAGGGTGTAGAGTTCCGGTTTCTCGCCGCTCCTGAGAGGGTTGAGCTGAATGATGATGGCTCTATCAGAAAATTGATATGCTGCGAGATGGAACTCGGTCCCGCTGATGAGAGTGGCCGCAAAAGACCGGTCAAGAAAGATGGCGCGCTGTTCGATGTTAAAACAGACAGTATCCTGACCGCTATCGGCGAGGTGCCTGTCCTCGATTATTTGAAAGGTATAGCGGGGACTGAAAAGGATATGGTGGCGGTGAATGACACCCTGATGGTCAATACCGAAGGGAACGGAAAAATCTTTGCGGGTGGCGATATCATCGATATCCCACGTACCGTGGTCAACGCTGTGGCTTCCGGCAAGAAAGCGGCCATCGCCATCGATTGCGATTACAGGGGCACCGACTTCGGCGATGTGGTAAAGAAAATCTCCATTGGCAATGGACCGGCACTGAGTTTTTCAACATACATGAACTGGAAACCGGCGGTACCGCGGAACATCCATCTGGTCGTAGATTCTGAAAAGATAGTATATGACTATTTTGAAAAATCGCCGCGGGTCATGCAGAAAACCGGAGATGCCAAGACCCGGAAGAGTTCTTTTAACGCTTACAGCGAAACCTTCACAGAGGATGACGCTCAGCAGGAGGCCTCCCGCTGCATGCACTGTGGCCGATGCATTGAGTGCGATAACTGCTTGATTTTCTGTCCGGACATGTCTGTCCTGCCTAAAGGTGACGGCCACTTCGGTTATGAATTTGACTACGATTACTGTAAAGGCTGTGGCATATGTTTCACTGAATGTCCGCGGCACGCCATAACTATGGTACGTGAAGAGGAGGGTGACAAGTGAGACAGTTACTGAAGGGAAATTACGCTGCGGCCGAGGGGGCGCGGCTGTGTCGTGTCAAAGTTATTTCGGCCTACCCGATTACACCGCAGACCTCTATTGTAGAAAGGTTGTCTGAGATATGCGCAAGCGGTGAACTGGACGCGAAATTTATAAAG
>Ga0222638_1000261_pt1 | contig 19555 bp, 32 predicted proteins | sample AntAcemetagen183_FD_181153 | JGI IMG/M metagenome (GOLD analysis project Ga0222638, IMG submission 181153) | Saline water microbial communities from Ace Lake, Antarctica - #183 | ecosystem: Environmental > Aquatic > Non-marine Saline and Alkaline > Saline | place: Antarctica: Ace Lake...
CATAGATCCGTGGACCGTGGACCGCAGGGCCGCAGAACACGGCGCGCAGGGCCGCAGACCTCACACCTTGCGCATCAATCCCGCGTAGTGAGCCACGCAGTCAGCGCGCAGAGCCTCCCAAACCTCAGCTTTGCTCCCGAAAACCCGCCCGTGGTCCGCGATTCTCGGGTTTTGGGCCACGTTTACCGCTTCTCGGCCCTCGATTATTCGGATTTCTTTGAAAGAGAGGGCGTTTATCAAGAAAAACGAGATACCCCCGTGAGCCCAGAATGAAGTATGCCACGCGACCTGATGAGGGGCGATTTTTATGGTCGAAACCTTTGTTGCCTTTAGCTCGGCCCAAAACGGTAGCCCTGATAGGGTTCCGAACACGTCGGGCACCCCACCCCCCGCACGGTTCTCAACGCGCTGTGCGAAGCTCTTTGGGGGCATGGACGACTTCAGCGTATTCCAGAATCTGGACTCAGGGCCTTGGCTCATTTGTTCGTCGTTCCTGTCTTATCTGCTCCTGAAGCAGGGCTGTTTCAGCGTCTTCTCGGTGAAAGAACTTACCGAGCTCTATACGCTTTCCGTCCCTGTGTATACGGGGCACCCAACGGCGTCTTTTATCGTCAAACAAAAGAGTAGACTCACGCTCAGCGGTGTTGGCTTCCTGCTTGGTCTGCAAGGCGAGGTTATCAATGCGGATGTTGAACCGATCACCGTCTAGGTTTTTTATCCATAGGTTTTTGTTCGGCCACTTCCCGTGATGCATAGCCCACGCAACCCGTGAAGCTGTGTAGTTCCTGCCACCCATCCTACCTGTCGCACCATATGGCCCGAAGGTATTCAATGCTAACTTGTGCGCGTGCCGTGTGTTCCAGCGGGTGCATATGGCGGCGGCCTTCTCAGGGGTGTCTGCCTCGAACATATCAGGGGTGCGCTCGCGCCAAAACAAAAGACCTGTCTCAGGGTCTTGGCGAAGGAGCTTGCGAAGAGTCTCGATAGATAGTAACTTGCTGGGCATTGAAGCCTCCCTTGCAGTTTAAGGTTTCGATCATGCCCTCGGCTGTTAGCGCAGCGCGGGGGCTTCCTTTTCCGTATAGCAGATGGGTTAGCCTTTGTCTACTGTCCTGCCCTCGACGTAGTCCAGAAGCTCGGTGCTGGTGTCACTTGGGGTGACGTCCCGCATCTGGGAGCCCTCAATCTGAAAGACCTGCGGATATTGCTGTTGCAGAGCGGCCAAGCGCGAGGTGATCTCATCGCGGCTCATCTGATCCATGACATTGATGTTCTCGCGGCGGTCGATTGTCAATCCGCCCAGCGCCGAGCGGATCTTTTCTGCGTTGATTGCAGAGCTGAACTGGCCTGCATCTTCAGCACCACGTGAGAGCTTTGCCAAACGCTCAAGCTGGCCGATGGTGGTCACACCGTAGCGGCGTTCTCGCTCCTCGCGCAGCTCTTGGATCCGAGCCACCACATGGGGGTATTCTACGCCATCCAAAAGCTTCTTGGCATAGCCTGCTGAGGTGACAACGGAGAAACCTGCGCGCCGTGCGCATTCGGAGTTTGAATAGATGCCTTCAACGACCAGCTTACAAAAGGTCTCTTGCCTATTGGTGATCCTCCCCTTGCGTGGGTCAGGCTTTCCATCAGCGCGGATGGGTGTGCCTTCAGGGTATTCTTTCTTCACATACTTTCCCAAGGTGTCCTCCAGAGATTACTTGTGGGCACTATACAACAAGCACCGCTGTCCTTTCAAGAGGCGCTCTTCCCAGAAAAAGTAAAGGGATTTTTCCAGAGGATTTCAGTTAACAAAAAAACAAAACCTTCAAAAACCGATCCTTTAGGAACTCGTTACATCGTTACAAATAGAGATTGTCAGTGTAACGGATATTGTGACGGGAATAACCCAGTAAAAACAATACTCTAACACATAAAAACACTACTCGTTACACTCTCTCTACCCAATCTGGAAGTTTTCGATTCACTTTTACTCAGATTCTCTGGAAAAAACCCTGTTACGGACTCAGATTACAGGCTTTTTAACCCCTAAAACACTGTAAACAAACACAAAAATCCGTCACACTTACAATCAAGCAAGTGTAACGGCTCGTTACGAGTGAGACGAATCAGGGGTAATTTTTGTCTGTTGGACGCACCTTGTATATCAAACCAAGGTCCGAGGACCAAGGACTTTCTTACGATATCCTCGAAAAACTCTCTTTGATCCGAGGACCAAGGACCGTGCTGCGTGCACTGTGCTCCCTTAACTCTGCATTTTGTTGCATGGTCCGCGAACATGGGACCGTGCTGCGTTCTCCCTTAACTCTGCATTTTGTTGCACAAGCCCCTTGACCCACCCTCCACTTGTCGATAACCTCCAAGCACGATACAACACATTGAGTGTTTTAACCAAGGAGCGAGAACCAATGAACGAGAACATGACAATCAAAGACATCCGCACTGAGATCGACGCACTGGTTGCGGAGATGCTTGATAAGGGCGTGATAAAACCAGATGCGGAGCTTGAGATACACCAAGACCGTGTCTATGTCTGGCTCAAGTCCAGTTACGAGCAGAAGCCGTTTGAAGGTGATAGAATAAAGCTTTGTCACACCTTCGAAGAAGCGCACGAGTATATCGCCAAGCTGCCATCGCCCGAGGACATGGTGACGAAGGAATACCTGACCCGCGTTGCGAGCGCCGTGGACTACGCTACGGAGAACGCGATTGCCGACGAGTATGTGGCGCCTCTGCGGAACGTGACGTGTGCGATGACCGAGAACCGAGAACCTTTTGACGCAGGAGGTGGGCCAATGACCGCGAACGACAAAGCGAGCTGGCTGGGGGTTGTGTGGGGTGCTCTTGAGTTGCATCGTGAGTTCACCATCCCCGAGGGCGTGGATCCAGACTACGACGAGGATTGGGCCGACATCTGCACGGCTATGGCGTGGATCTCCGAGGAGCTCGGCGTGACGCATGAGGAGGTAACAGAATGACTACTTACACACCTGACAACTGGGTTGTCGTCAAGGTGAAAGGTGATGACCCTCACTACCGTGTTCTTGCAGGGTGGAGCGGTGGTTACTTGGATGGTGATAGCTGGAGAATGAACAGTGGTATAACTGAGGTCAATGCGAGTGACGACTACTTCTACTTCAAGGGTTCAAGTGGTTCTGATTACCGTTGTGGTAAAGGCTCTTATCTGCTGAGAATGAACAACGCAGGAGCATGGGCTAGACTAAAGAAACTTCATGGTGACAAAGTAGAAATGATGCCAGAAGATACTGACTGGCTTCACCTAGATTGGAAAATAGATAAGGAGAGCAAGATGAGTGACGATCCAGTAAAAAAATTGCGCTCACAGATTGGCGACGATGTGCAGGAAGAATATTTAGCAGAAGCTTTGTTCAGCTTGTCCGCTGACCGCATCGAAGAACTTGAGGCGAAGCTTGCGATACTCGAAGAGCGCATTGCGAGCCTTGCGGATCACATAGAGAAAGTGATGGAAGGATGACCGAGGACCACGGACCGATCCCTTTGTATATAGAGCATGAGCTCCGCGAGCTTGGTTTGATTGCGTCGGACAACATATCGTATGACGACGTGCCTGACCTGCGTGCGAAGAGGAACAGGGACTACGCATATTCTCTGCCAGCACTGGCTGAGAACGGTGAACCAGAATTTTAATCAAGGAGAGAGAATATGACACAGGACAACAGGTCATGGAAGGGCATGATCCGCGCTGTGAGCTACACGAGGGTCAACGCGGACGGCAACGCTGAGACGAGCCACTATCTGGACCAGTTTGACGGCGAGCGTTGGAACCAAATTCCTGCGTATCAAGACAGTGGTGTCGGAAAGCTGACGCGGCTCGAGGACCGAGGACCACGGGGCAAGGACGGCGGCGTACTGCTGGATGAGATTACGGCCGTGAGCATTGCGAGCCTTGCGGATCACATAGAGAACGTGATGGATGATGTGTGGGACATGGACGTGACGATCCGTGATTTGGCACGTGCGATTGCGGAGGACTTTTATACGGAGCGCAAGGGGTGGAACAGATGACACAAGACAACAAAGACCTGCTTGAGAACCGTATCCCACTCGGCTTGCTTGAGCCTGACATCTTCGAGAAGACATATGAGGCTGTGGGGGAGCAAGAAGAGTATGACTTCAAGGATGAGTATGAAGAGATAGCAGCGGATAACGTGAGGCTTGAGGCGAGGGTCGATGAGCTTGAGGCGAAGCTGGCTAAGGCGGTTGATACCTTGGAATGGTATGCAGAGCAGGCGCGTCTGTGCCGCCTGATACACAGTGGAGGCGATAGCGGGCGACACGCGTTGCAAGAAGATGGCGGGAACAAAGCCCGCACCACCCTCGCAGAACTGAAAGGAGAGCAAGATGAGTGACTATATTATAGTGGAAGAAGTAATTGAGGACGAGGACGGCAGCGCCAAGATCAAGGTAAACCTGCCAGAGGACACGGTTCAGCTGCTGCTGAACGAGGCACTTGCTTTGGTGCTGCGGTGCGCGGCCTACGGCGTGGACCTGCAGGAAGTATATGACTGGATCGAGGACCGAGAACCATGAACCAAGACAAACTGAACCAAGCCTTTGAGTATACGAGGGATCTGCGCAACGCACTACGAGCCGAGCTGCAGGGTTACGAGCGCGGCGGCCCGACGCCCAGCGTGTATGACATCCAACGAGCTTTGGATTTGATTGTGAAAGAAGGAGAGACCCAATGACCCTACCTCAAGACGAGATCAAGGATTGCATCGCGGCGTGGTCCGCTGAACGCAGCAACATCGCCCTCAAATACCAGGGCGTGCGACCATCCTGGGTGAGCACGGACCTGGCTATCTTGGAGGAGCGGATCGCCCGCTACAAAGCAATGCTGGAGGAGGACCAATGACCGAGGAGCGAGAACTGAAGGACACCCTTGACGCTGTATACGACGTCGTTACAGCGTTTCAGAAGAGCCTACCTGATGACTTCGACGAGGAGATGCTGTGCGCCTTTATCCTGACGGTTGTGGGCATGGCTCACGGGCTGCAGAACACAGCAGCATACCTCCGCTACCTGTCTGAGGTGGCCAACACACCTGAGTCATTTACCGTCCACCACATGGACCACAGCATACATTAAGGAGAGCACGATGCACGGACAACAAACCAAAGAGCGGACGTTTCAGATCTGGGAGATGAAGCGGCAGGGAATGAAACCGAAGGAGATCGCCGCGGCACTGGATGTGTCTTACAGCATGGTCAACAGTGCCTTGTACCGTGGTCGACAGCATGGAAGACTTGCGTCCAAGGGGCGAGGGGACATCCGCTACCAGCTGGCGCAACAGAACGTGAAGTACGGATCGATCAGCGACATCCTTGCAGCGTTGACCCGAGAGCAGGTAGACTGGCTCAGCGATCAGACCTTGGGAACAGGGTGCGCGACACTTGCGGAGTATATCGTAGAAGTCCTTCGGGACGCCCACACAGAAGAAACACAAACGGAGACAACCAATGCTTAATATGATTGAGAAAAAGAACATCATCGTAGACCAGGTCACAACAGTGGGCAGCGCCTTTGCTGCAACGGAAGAAGGCGAGGCGGTGTTCATCAACGCGCGTATCGTCAGCGCCGTGAAGATCAAGCACGGTGACGTGCTGGAAGCCCACCTGATGCCGAACTACGAGGACAAGCGTGACCACGTCCCGTGGCGTGCTATGCGGGCCGTGGTCCGAGGTTCGATCTTCGATGATCTTGACGACGAGGAGGAAACGCCAGATGTGGTGATCAACTACAAACCTCACGAGCACATCAAGGATCTGCTCGAGGATCACGGACCGATGCGCACGGCGACGATGGCACGGATGATGGACATGGATGCTGGCGCCGTGGGTGCTCTGTGCAACGGACTGTTTGCATCAGGCGACATCGTCAAGGCTGACGTGTTCAGCTCACCTGATCAGAGCCGTTCTTCGCACCGGGTGTGGGCGATTCGCACTCGGGACTTTGATGAGGATCCGACAGAGGAATAAGCCAGTAGTGTTCGAAGGAGGTGTAGCAATGCCTCCTTCCGAACACATGGGTCCAGATTTTCCAGAACCTGTTCTCACTTTGTAAGCGCCACGCACGGGAGCACAGGCTCTCGTGTGTATCACGGAATGATACACCGTGCAGCAGGCTGCTGAGGGCATTTAGTTTCTGCATATCCGTTCGTTCGTCTCGTTGTGGACAATGATATCGACCATGAGGTTACGATCATTCTGCAACAACCATGAGACAGTCTTGTCGGAATCGAAGTATAGAGGCGAGGCTATGTCGCAGTATGTGTCACCCGTTATCGTTGCGCACCCACTTAGAAGAGCGCCGCAGCAGGACATCGTCATCAAGAGCTTGTACGTCATCCTGTACATCCTTTGCTTTGAGTATCTTTTCTAGGCGGTCATCCTTGATCTCATATTCGAGCTCATCCCTGCCATCGGCACGCCCTCGGTAGTAGACAGTCACGACTGCCACCAAGGCCGCACCAATCAGCGCCGCATACATCTTCAGTTTGCCGAGCAAGAACATTAACGGTCTCCGAGGTTCCATTTCTTGAGACGCTCGAGGTCAACTACCCCCAACGCGACCAGAGCCACCAAGGCGAACACGCCCATGATCAGGAGCTTCTGCCACTCCAGCCCACCGACAGTGGCAATCGTCGCAGGTGACGCGAGCGTCGCCAGCTTTGCAACAGACGAAGCTTGGATTGTCTTGGTCTGCGCAATCTTCTTGCGCTCGGGTTTCTTCTCGGTCTCTGCGCTGTTCAACCATTTGTCCGCCTGGAAGCCTGGGCACATTTTGGGGGACACCTCATTGTGCCCTCGGACTTTTGTGATCGACGGATACTCCATGCGGAGCTGCGCGATGAGCTTGCGCAACGCACGATCCTGCTCGGGTGTGAAGTTGTCCTCGAACTTGTCGTACTGGTCCGAGCCATGGCCACCGAACAGGGAGATACCGACGCTGTTGGCATTGTGTCCCTTGACATGGGCACCGGCCTTCTCAATGGGGCGACCCTCAACCACTGTTCCATCCAAATCGATGAGGTAGTGGTAGCCTACGTCACTCCACCCTCGACCTTGTGTATGCCAGCGTCGTACCTCGTCAACCTTTTCAGTGGGTCGACGGTCCGCCCACCACTCTTTTCGGGTCGCGGTGCAATGAATGTAGATCGTGTTCAGTTTTCTCATGTGTTCACCTCAATGAAAAAGGACGGCCACAAGGGCCGTCCGAGTTTGGGAGGAAGTATGACAGGGGTAAGGTATCATACTTCCTCTGCATCCTCCAGCGCTTTCCGAATCAGGACGGAAAGCTGGCGGGCCATCGAGCGTTGCTCGCGGTCGGCGAGCTGGCGGAGCATCTCGTGATCTTCAAGTAGTAGACCCACGTTGCGAAACTTCAGGTCGGCTGCGGTGTTCTTCTTGGGCATAGCATCCTCGTCATTTGTTGTCTGTTTCTACCCCACTTGCATCGTCAGTGCAAGCCCTTCGTTTCCGACTCTTGTCGGTGCCGACCAGCTGCGGAGGCTCGTAGGATTTGTTTCGGATGTCGACGACATTATGCTTCTTCATGCTCTTGAGCATGGCATAGGCTACGTTCTCCTCGAACCCCAGGCGGACCATCTCTGCGGTGGCCGTCTTCATGGTTCGAAGACCCTTCTTGTAGTCGACGAATACTTCTATGATGTCGTCATGGTCTTCTAGCTTGTCAGTCATATCAGATCCTTTGGAAAATTCAGTCTAGCGTATGGGTTAATGCTGGCCACAAAATCGTCTCGTGCTTTAGCAGCCTCAATCTCTGAGTCGAACAAACCAAGGTGCTTGGCTTTACCGTTCACGCTGGCCTGCGCCTTCCAGCGGTCAGAGCCTGTCTGCTTGCACACACCTATAAACTTTGAGCTGGTTTTCTTAGACCACCCGTAGCTGTTTGCCCGGTTCTCTCTATGGGTCACGTTCCGAAGATTTGACCAACGGTTATCCGATCGATCACCGTTAATATGATCGATCTCTTCGGGCCACTCACCTGTCATCATGGCATATATAATTCGATGCGCACGAAGCCTCTGGTTGCACACCGAAAGCAGCATATACCCTTTATCATTCTGGCACCCCGCCTCAGTGTGTGCGTGTCTGGTGTTGAAAGACGCTGGTCTTGGTGAGGTGCTTTCGTCTCGAGGTCTCCAGTATAGCTTCCCTGTTTGGGGGCTGTACTGGAGCAGTTTTTTAAACAGCCCTATTTCGATGGTTTTACATTTAGCCATTTCATTGCCTCTTCGCCTAGAACTTTCGCACTCAGATCAATCTTGTTCTTCAAAGACTGCACGATGTGCTGGTCTATTGTACCATCACTTATCAGGTCTATGTAAAGCACTTTTTGATCCTGGCCGATGCGATAGTTCCTGTCTTGTGCCTGTATTCTTTGCTCCAGTGAAAAGGAGTTGCTGTAAAACACAGTTGTTTTTGCCTGTGTTAGCGTCAAGCCGTACCCTGCTGTTGAAGGGTTACCTACAAAAAAGCGGAGAGGGTGGTCTGGGTTCTGAAAGTCCTTCATGATTTGGCTTCGTTCTTCGACAGTGGTGTCACCGTAGTATGCAGCCGCCGAATGCTCCCCGAACTCTTTCTGCAGCCTTTCCACCAGCTGCTGGATGTCATAGCGGAACCGTGCAAAGTAGATAACCTTCCCGCTGGTTTCTTGAGCGATGTCGAGGGCGGCATCTAGGCGGGGGCAGGGAAAGGTTTTAAGTTCCCCGTCATCGGTTTGGATGTGCCCACACAGCACCTGTTGCATCCGCAAGAGCTGGGTGATTACCGCAGGCGCTGTCACCAGTTCACCTGTTTCCAACATGGTTAAGGCCATGGTTCTGAGCTGCTCATACATCCTGAACTGCTCCGGTGACAAAGGTACGAGGCGCGTGGTGAAAGTGCGGTCAGGCAGGTCAAGACAATCCTCTTTGCGAACGCGGTAAGCGTGCCTGTCGATACGATCGGTCAGCTCTTCAATGTTTCGGTAGCCTACGATCTGATCGAAGCTATGTGCACCCATGCTGCGCCGTTGTGTGACGGCATACCTGTTTTGAAATGCGTAGTAAGATTCAAATCCCAGTGACCCTGAACCGATGAACTCGAACTGAGAGTAGACATCCATTGGGCTGTTCGACACAGGTGATCCTGTGAGGATTCGTCGATACTGGAAACCAGATGCGATCTTGGTCAGTGCTTTGGTTCGTTTAGCCTTAGGGTTTTTGATGGTTGTGCTTTCATCGATTGCGATCAACCCGTTCACGCCAAATCGTTTAGCCATCCACTCCCCTGCGTTCCGCCCTTTCAGAGAAGAGAAGGCCTCTACGTTCATTACGAATACAGTAAGTCCGTCAAAGTCGTCCTTAACAGAAGCCATCTCTTCCTTGGCTTTTTTGGTGGAGCTAGAGGACCAACGAATCACCCGGTGCTTTACTGCATCCGACATGTGCTCTGGCAATTCTTTTTCCGGCCAGTTGCGAAACACACCCTTGGGTGCGATGATCAGAGCGAAGTTGATCTCCTCGTTTAAGTACAGCATGCCTATGGTGTCGATAAGCATCTTACTTTTCCCGGTGCCCATGTCAGCTAGAAAAGCGTAACCTTCGCGATCCCAACTTTTCGAAACAGCCTCCAGCTGATGTGCATACGGTGGCAGCTTAAAGGGAAAACCCTCAAGCTGCTGTTGGTATGGTTTTGTTTTAAAGAACTCCATTGACAACCCTCTTCCCTGTCTCTATGTTCTGGTTATGGGTAGCAAACAAGTTGCCCACAATCAACCCTGAAGAGGAAAAAACTTATGACTGATATATTTGACGACATCTTCGACGAAGCTGGTGCCCTCGGCGATGTAGATGTAGGCACCAGCAAGACTCTCAGTGACCTTGTAAAGACGCTTCGCTCAGTCGAAGACCAGATCAAGGATACTGAGCTGCACCTCAAGTCACTCAAGGCTGATAAGCAAAACCTTTCTATCGACAAGATACCTGCGCTCATGGATGAGATGGGCGTGGAGCGTATTGACGTAGACGGGGTGACTGTCACTCGTAAGATGATGGTGCATGCTTCTATCCCAGCAGACCGCAAGGACGAAGCTCTGGGGTGGCTAAGGACCGAGGGCCTCGATGACATCATCAAGAACGATGTCACCTGCTCCTTCGGCAAAGGAGAAGACAATGTCGCGGGCGATGTGCTCGGGATGTTGCAGGACCGCGGCTACAATGCCTCGGCCAAAACCTATGTTCACCCCATGACCCTGAAAGCGTTTGTTAAAGAGCGCATGGAGAGTGGTAAACCAATCGACCTCGATATGTTCGGGGCATTCGTTGCAAACGCAGCAGAAATCCGGAGGAAGTAACATGAAACTATCTACTGACACAGACGATCTGTTAGACCTGCTCTACACTTTGGGAGCGCGGATAGGCAACTTGACCGCAAAGCAGATTATCATGCTTGATGAGACTACATCGTTCAGCAAAAAGTTCTTGCTGGACGCTGCGGATAAGGAGCCGGGGCACGTACGCACTCAGGACAGCATCGCCGGTATTGAGGCGGAAGCTGGAAGGCCCTTACACCAAATTAGTACGAATGCGTGGCACGGGCTTAATGGCTTTACAGAAGATTACGACCAAAAGGAAGCGGACAGAGTGTTCTGTGCCCGACAAAACTATGAAGCTGGTTTAATGGAGGAGGAAATCCAATGATTACGGAACACTACACGAATGTGGAGTGGATGCAATACGAGGATTTCATCAAGGCTCAGGACTCAAGCAAAGACGAAGAGCTTGATGAAAATGCGCTCGACGCCACTGAATTATTTATGATCTGGAATGCTCAGATTGAACAGGAGAATATGAAATGACCGCAGTAACAAAAGCACAAGAGACTTCTATCTCTACCGACGTGATGGACGACATCTTTGACAGCGCTGGCGAGGGTGCATCCTTTGACAGCAGCGAAATGCAGATCCCATTCGTGCGTCTGCTCCAGCCTCTGTCACCACAGCTCAGCAAGAAGAAGTCTGAGTTCATCGAGGGCGCCGATGCAGGTGACGCCTTCAACAATGTGACCGGCCAGTATTGGGACGGCGAGACAGGTCTCACTGTGATCCCCTGCTTCCAGACCACCAAGTATCTCGAGTTCGTACCTCGTGATCAAGGCGGCGGGTTCCGTGGTGAGATCCCAGCAAACGACCCTGTCCTGCAGCGCACTACACGCTCAGGGTCTAAGGAGATCCTGCCCACAGGGAACGAGCTTGTGAAATCTGAGCAGCACTTCTGCCTTGTCGTTGACGAGGAAGGCATGACCCAGCCCGTTGTGATCGACATGAAGTCGACACAGCTCAAGGTGTCGCGCCGCTGGAAGACGCAGATCGCGATGAACAAACTCAAGCACCCGAAGACTGGTCAGATGATCACGCCTCCGGTGTTCGCCACGATGTGGAAGTTGACCTCTGTTGAGGAGAGCAATGACCAAGGTTCGTGGTCCAACTGGGCAGTCGAGAAGATCGGGCTTGTCGAGAGCCGTGACCTGCTCCTCGAGGCCAAGACCTTCCGTGAGTCGGTCGCAGCCGGGGAACTCAAGGCCGCAGCCAACGACGGTCAGGAGCAAGCTGGTTCATCCCGTGTTGATGATGACTCGGAAATTCCTTTTTAGAGTCGGGTTTAGCTAACTTAGCTAAGTCTCGGGGGCGGGGCACCAAACGATCTCGCCCCCTCATCAATTAATCAGGAGCAAGTTATGACCTTAGCAAAAAGACTGCTTGTCGCCTTTGAGGGCTCCGATGCAGCATACGGGGAGACAACCGTAGGACGTGTTGGCCGCAAGGGCAAAGCAGAAGCAAAGAGCTTTGTGCGTCGCGGTCAGCTGACCGAGGCACAAGCACAGGCACACATTGATGGCAAGCAAGGCATCGGTGCGATCCCAATCACGACCAGCCCTGCCAACCAGTGCCGCTTCGGTGCCTTGGATATCGACGTGTATGATCTGGACCACGCTGCGTTGCAGCGCAAGATCCAAGATCTGAAGCTCCCGTTGTTCCACTGCCGCACCAAGTCTGGTGGCGCACACCTGTATTTGTTTCTGCAAGACTGGCAGCCAGCGTCACTGATCCGTGAGCACCTGACGGAGATGTCGATCGCTCTGGGTTTCTCAGGGTGCGAGGTCTTCCCAAAACAGGACGAGATCCTGGTGGAGCGCGGCGACCTCGGCAACTTTATCAATATGCCATACTTCAACGCGGAGCAGACCACACGCTACGCCTTCGACAAGAAGGCAGAAGCCATGGAGCTCGAGGAGTTCTTGGACAGCGTGGAGAAGAACCGCACAGCGATGAGCTCTCTGGACTCTCTCGACCTTGCGGGATCACAGGAGCACTTCACTGACGGGCCTCCTTGTCTGCGCCTGCTGGTGGCAACAGGGACAGTGGGTGAAATGAGAAACAACACACTTCTGCAGATGGGCGTGTACGCCAAACTGAAATACAGCGACACATGGGAGCGGATGGTTGAGGAATACAACCGCGTGTTCATGGAGCCTATGCTCGACGCCCAAGAGGTGATTGGCATCGTCAAGCAGCTGAAGAAGAAAGACTACTTCTACACCTGCAACATCGAGCCGTTCTGCTCGCACTGTGACAAAGAGGTTTGCCGCACCAAGAAGTATGGCGTTGGCGGAGATAGCGAGAGCAAGGCACAGGTTGGCGGCTTGACTGTCATTCTGTCCCAGCCTCCGTATTACTTCATGGATGTGAACGGGAAGCGTGTAGAGCTGAACGTGGACGAGCTGCACAACCAGGCGCAGTGGCAGAAGGCCTGTCTTACGCAGATCAACTTCATGCCCTCGAGGATGAAGGAGCAAGACTGGACAGCCATGGTGAACGGGATGCTGAAGCAGGCAACCTACATCGAGGTCGATCGAGAGCTGACAATGACAGGGCGTTTCGAAGACCTTCTGCAATCATACTGCAACGGCAGTGCGCAAGCCTATGATCCAGAGGAGCTGCACACGGGCAAGCCTTATCATGACAACGGCTTGGTTAAGTTCCGTATCGAGGGACTGGTCAACTTCCTGCAGAACCGGAAGCATCCGTGGTCCGAGAACCGAGCAAAACTGCAGGAGGAGATCAAACGCCTGAACGGGCAGCAGAGCTTCAACGGCACCCAGCGCTACAAGAAAGCCGATGGTTCATGGGGCAGCCTCAGAGTTTGGTGGGTTCCAGAAATGAAGGAGGAAGAGATCGAGCTTCCAGTAGAGGAGATCAACAATGACATACCCTTCTGATCGGATGATCTCAGTCAGAGAACTTGCAGGGTATCTGCAGGTCACACCCGCGGCCGTATACAAGTGGATCAAAGAAGACAGTATGCCGGCGCCGATGCGCTTGGGCCAAGGTTCAAGGTCCACGCTGCGCTGGTCACCAGACGTGATCAACGCATGGTTGGAGGAGATGAGCTATGATTGAGAACAGCACACAGATCTTCGGACCTCCGGGCTGCGGCAAGACTGAGCGCCTGATGCAGATCATTGAGAAGCATCTCGAGGCCGGCATGAACCCACAGCACATTGCGTTTGTTTCGTTCTCTCGCAAGTCCATCCAAGAGGCAAAGGAGCGCGCCAAGAACCGCTTCAACCTCGACGACAAGCAGCTGATCAACTTCCGCACGCTGCACTCGACTGGGTTCTCTGGGCTGCAGATCAAACGGGATGACGTCATGAGCCCGCCTGATTACCAGAAGCTGGGCAAAATGCTGGGCGAGGAGTTCATTATCAACACACAGCCGGAGGACGGTATGCTCATACCGTCAGACCTGCGCCGTGGTAGCAAGTACATGAAGGTCATCGATCGTGCACGCTACCGCATGATTGACATCCGCGAGGAGTGGAAGGACCACGACACTTCGGACCTGTCGTTCTTCAAGTGCAAGCAGGTTCGAGACACGCTGATCGAGTACAAGTCGAAGCTCGGTAAGCTGGACTTCGTGGACATGATCGATGTGTACACTCAGACCGTCGAGTCACCGCACCTGCAGGTTCTGATTGTTGACGAGGCACAGGATCTGACGCCGCTGCAGTGGGCAATGGTCCAGCACATGGCTGCCAATGCTACGGAAGTATGGATTGCGGGGGACGATGACCAAGCTATTCACCGGTGGACAGGGGTGAACGTCAAGCAGTTTATCAATATGTCCCCGAACCGCATTGTTTTGGAACAATCGTACCGCCTGCCCAGGAAGGTGTTTGACCTGGCGCAGCGCGTGGTTCGTAGGATCAAGGACCGTGTGCCGAAGACCTACCACCCAACCGACCGTGAGGGATCTGTCACATGGCACTATGACCTGAGCAGCCTGCCGTTGCAGACGGGGTCTTGGACATTGATGTGCCGCATCAACTCCTACGTCAACAGCATGGCCAAAGAGATCGAGGAGATGGGCTACTACTATTCTCTGAAGGGCAGCGCCCCGATCACCAGAGAGCAGGCTGAGACGATCAACACGTGGCGTGAGCTGGCCGCCGGTAAGGCAGTGGACCTGAGCCGCGTTTATACGATGTATGAGGCTGTGCCCAAGCAGGGTGACAAGGCTGTCGTAAAGCGTGGGTCAAAGAAGCTGCTCGAGGCCGCGGACCCAGAAGCACGGTTGACGATGCGTGAGCTGGCTGACGAGTTCGGTCTGCTGGAGCAACCCAACCTGCTGGGGGAATACAGGGATGTCTTTGACGTCTTGGGTTTCGGACAGTCCAGACAAGCCTACCTACGGCACGTTGAGAAGTCCGGTGAGGATTTGTCCAAGCCGCCGCGCATCAAGCTGTCCACCTTCCACGCCATGAAGGGTGGGGAGGACGAAAACTGCGCAGTGTATCTCGGCAGCACCAGAGCCTGCGAGGAGACTTCGTATCCAGACGACGAGCACCGCGCGTTCTACGTGGGTATCACCCGTACACGGGAGAACCTGCACATCATCGAAAGCAAAAAGAAATATAGGTATCAGCTATGACTCGATCTTCCCTTGTCCCTTGGGACTATAAGTGTTCTTGCGGTCACGAGTGGGTTTGTTGGTGGGACAAATACTCCCAGGATATGTGCGAGAAATGCGACAAACACATTTGGCCTAAGAAGGAGACGATACAATGAGCTACGCATTTAAAGAAGGACGACTTTGGGATTGGGCTGTCGACATGGCCAAGCATATGTCCAAGCTGAGCAAAGATCCGAGCACCAAGGTCGGCGCGGTAATCTTCGACGACAAGCGGCGCATTGTAGCCGGGGGCTACAATGGTCTGCCTCGTGGTGTGATCGACAGCCAGAAGCGGTTGAATGATCGGTCCATTAAATACAAGATGGTGCTGCACGCTGAGCGGAACGCGTTGAGCTTTGCTACGACCTCGGTCCACGGATCGACACTCTTCTGCACACATCCTTGCTGCACCCAGTGCGCGGCACAGATTATCCAGATGGGCGTAGCGAACGTGTGCTGGCCCACGCCTGACGAGGAGTTCGTTGAGCGCTGGGAGGATGACATCGCGTTGTCGATGGAGATGTTTAACGAAGCGGGAGTGATGGTCGATGTCAGATAACCGAGAAGAACTCTTGAAGACTGGAGCCCACAAGGACGACACCGACAAGGTGCGGATGGAACTGATCCCACCAGAACTCATTGTAGCCGTGGGCGACATCCTGACCTTTGGGGCGGAGAAATATGATGACCGCAACTGGGAGAAGGGGATGAAGTGGTCTCGTGTCTTTGGCGCTTTGATGCGTCATATGTGGGCATGGTGGTCAGGCGAGAACAAGGATCAAGAAACGGGGCGCTCGCACCTCTGGCATGCGGGCTGCTGCATAGCCTTCTTGATTGCATACGAAGAGCGCGGCACAGGCACAGATGACCGCCCAACAAAGGACTGAGGAACATGGCAAGAGACCGTAAAGACAAGAGCACTATCTCCTTTCTGGACCGCATGGACTTGGGTGAGAAGCTCGAGCCTGATTGGAACATCCCACCAGAGTTCCCTGACCTGACAAAGTATCCTCAGATCGCGATCGACCTCGAGACCTGCGACCCGAACCTCACGACCATGGGCCCAGGCTGGGCACGCAAGGACGGGTTTGTCGTTGGCATTGCTGTAGCTGCGGGCGACAACGCTTGGTATTTCCCGATCCGTCACGAGAACGGACACAACATGGATCCCAAGATGACCCTGAAGTGGCTGCGCAAACAGATGGCTACGCCGCACATTGACAAGCTGATGCACAACGCGACCTACGATACTGGCTGGCTGCTTGCTGAAGGGGTCGAGGTCCAAGGTCGGATCATCGACACCATGGTGGCCGCCCCTGTGATCGACGAGAACCGCTGGTCATACAGCCTGAACAACCTAGGCCGCGACTACATCGATATGCGCAAGGACGAGAAGATGCTGCGCGCTGCGGCAAAGGACTGGGGCATTGACCCCAAGGCAGATATGTGGCGGCTGCCGCCGTCGTATGTCGGAGCGTACGCCGAGCAGGATGCGCTCATGACACTGAAGCTTTGGGACCGCTTGAAGACAGAGATCACATCTCAGGAGCTGACACACATCTTTGATCTGGAGACATCTCTCATTCCGCTGATGGTGAAGATGCGGGCCAATGGCGTGCGTGTGGATGTCGACAAAGCGGACATCGCCAAGCAGGGTCTCAAGCTCAAGGTCCAAGAACTGAAGGACGACATCAAGCACAAGACAGGCGTGGCCATTGAACCGTGGGCCGCGGACAGCGTGCGGAAGGTGTTCGAGTCCCTGAACCTGCAGTATCCCAAGACAGAAGCTGGCGCCGCCTCGTTTACAAAGCAGTATCTGAATGCCCACCCACATGAGGTGTGCCAGCAGATCGTACGATTGCGCGAGTTTGACAAAGCTGACAGCACGTTCATCGACAGTATCCTGCGCCACGCACACAACGGCCGTATTCATACAGAATTTCACCAGCTGCGCTCCGATGACGGTGGCACAGTGACTGGTCGGTTCTGTGTGTCAGCAGACACCTTGATCGAAACCCAGCGTGGGCCTGTGCCTATCGTAGAGATCAAACCTCGAAGTGATTATGCAATCACACACCTCGGTCGCCTTCAGCCTATTCGTCACCTTATATACAAGGGTGAAGAAGAAATGGTTGCACTTCGGGTATCTTCTGGCAGTGTTATAAAATGTACCCGAAACCATCGTGTCTTCACAGCATCTGGGTGGAAGAGCGTTGGAGACCTTACAGTTGGACAGGAGGTAACAGGTGTCGATTTCAAAGAAACATTTGGCGGACGAGGAGTTATGCCAAAAAGCCGTGGCCTTGTATCAGGCGCAGGAGAAACCAACTCTCAAGGAAGTGGCCAAAGCACTGTCCATTACCTTTCACACAGCGCAGGAGATGGTTCGTCGCGTGCTTCCGCCGGAGAAGCTCAAAGAGGAGCAGGCTCTACGGTAATCTCGATCGAAGATCGGTTCAATGAACCCTATGAAGGGGAAGACTGGCAGCAAGCACCACAACCACAAGGGGCGACTGTTCTGCGACCCACACGGGTACATTCTTGTACTGAAACCGAGCTGGTACACGGGGAGACCTATGTCGAAACACGTCTACGAGCATCAAGTGGTTATGGCGCAGACGCTTGGCCTGACGGAAGTGCCAGAGGGAATGCATGTTCACCACATCAACGAGGATCGAGCGGACAACTCCCCAGACAATCTGGCACTCGTGACACCGGAGGGACATCGTTCTCTTCATTCTCGGTCACCGTTGAGGAAATTGAGCCTCTGGGAGTTGCACAGGTCTGGGACATCGAAGTCGAGACCGACCACAGCTACATAGCCCACGGTCTCGTTCACCATAATAGTAGTTCAAACCCCAATCTTCAACAAATCCCGGCCCGTGATCCGGGGATCAAGAAGCTGATCCGTGGTCTCTTCATACCAGAAGATGGGCAGATGTGGGGTTCGTTTGACTACTCGAGCCAAGAGCCACGGTTGCTGGTTCACTTCGCAGCATCCATGCCAGACCATATGCGCAGCCCTGTGGTGGACACCATCGTTGAGGAGTATCACAAGGGTGACGTCGACCTGCACCAGATGGTTGCGGACATTGCGGGTATCACTCGCAAGCAAGCAAAGATGGTGAACCTCGGCATCATGTACGGCATGGGCGTAGGCAAGCTTGCTGCACAGCTGGGCGTCACCGACCAAGAGGCGAAGTCAATCATCGAAGAGCATCGCGACAAAGTTCCGTTCGTTAAACAGCTGGCCGCGGTAGCCAGTGCGCAAGGCGAGAAGCACGGACAGATCCGCACGATCCTCGGCCGCAAGTGCCGGTTCCATCTTTGGGAGCCGACCTCGTTTGGTTACAACAAGCCTCTGCCGTTGGAAGAAGCCAAGAAGGAGTACGGCGGTTCTCTGAAAAGAGCCTTTACTTACAAGGCCTTAAATAAGTTGATCCAAGGTTCGGCGGCCGACCAGACCAAGAAGGCGATGGCTGATTGCTTTGCCGAGGGTCTGGTTCCGATGCTAACTGTTCACGATGAACTTTGTTTTTCCGTGGAAAATGAGGCTCAATCTGCTAAGATAAAGGAGATCATGGAGACAGGGCTTCCTTTGAAAATCCCGTCCAAGGTTGACGATGATATTCCTGCCCTGCGTGGGCTACCTAATAACTGGGGAGAAGTCGAATGAGCTTTAATGCGGACATCAAGACACTGGGATTTGAGCAGATGCACGAGGATCAGGTGGAGGCGTTCCTGACCCTCATCGATGCAGCTCTCAACCTCGCCTCCGCAGTGGACGACGAGGAAGTTTTTGAACAGATGCACCAGGTTGCAGAGGACGCCGTCATCCTGTTTGGCGGCGTCGGGATCGACATAAAGTTCAAGGCAGATTACTGACCGGAGAGTCTCTGTGCAATTTCAGCGTTCTTCGCTTGATCAACAATATTACCGCCCAGCAACGCGGGTGATGGAGGTGCGTTTCTTGCTGGTGCTTGCGGAGTCTGTGGGACCGCGGGCACTGGCGCTGGAGCGATAGCAGGGGCGGCGGGAGCCGCCCTTTGTTGTACAGGTTCCTGTACAGTACTGAACGGCTGGTTCGGATTGAACGCAGGCGCCGCACCAATCTCGTCGTTGTAGTCTTGCGGAACAAGATCCTGACGGAGGAAACTCCGCTCGATCGCCTTCAGCTCACGGACAGGCAGACGTTTTAACGTACGTGCTTGTTCGCGGCCTTCCCGTAGAACAGTCTTCACTCGATCGTCTGAAATACCAAGAGGATCGAACTTACCGCGCATGATCATGTTGACCTCGTTCCGGCCGAGACGTGCAACGTCGATGAGCTGCTTTCGGATTTGAGAGTCCTTCATACCGAGACGTCGGGCTGACTCTACAAGATCATAGAGCTGCGCCTGCCCTCGTTTGAGCTGGTTGTTCGCACGCTCATACGCCTGAAGCACATCCTGTTCATCAGTGTCGTTTGCGTTGGCAACCTGACTGAACACCGAT
>Ga0222638_1000291_pt1 | contig 18222 bp, 15 predicted proteins | sample AntAcemetagen183_FD_181153 | JGI IMG/M metagenome (GOLD analysis project Ga0222638, IMG submission 181153) | Saline water microbial communities from Ace Lake, Antarctica - #183 | ecosystem: Environmental > Aquatic > Non-marine Saline and Alkaline > Saline | place: Antarctica: Ace Lake...
TAATTCCTATTGTTGTATTGGCCCAACGAGGATCATCTTGTCTATAATATGAATTTAATGATGACCAATATTGTGAAGAAGGTTTTTCTTGAAGCTCTTTTAAACGGGCTAATTCAGCAGCTTTTTGCTGACGCAAACGATTAATATCTCCTAATAATGATTTTTTTTGTTTTTCGATATTAGCTAATAATTGTTGATACCTTCCTTCTTCTCCTCTGGTTTCTTTTAATAAGTTTTCTTTAGAATTTCTTTGACTAGCTAAAGACCATTTTTGATTAGTTAATTGATCTTTAAATCCTTCAAGTCGTTCTTTCTTCTCTTCTTTGCTCTCTTTGTTATTGCTTAACTTATCTTTAAGAAGTTTGAGATTATCTACTTTTTCTTTAACTCCATTTTGTAAATTATCAAGATAATTTATTTGATTAAAAAAATCAGAAAGGTCTTCGCTGGCTAAAATCATTTCCATCTGACTTGTTCTGTCAAATTCAGCAATTGTTTGAATAACTTTAGCTAAGTTATTTTTTTGAGAATCAATATCTCCTGCTGTTTCTTCAATGCCATATTCTAATTGTAAAATTTCTAATTCTATTTGAGTAATATCATCTTCGGTAATATCTATTTCTGTCTGTAATTTATTTATTTTTGCATTAAAAATAGCGACTTGATTATTTAATGTTTTAATTTCTCCTTGTTTTTCGTTAATAACTGCTTCATATTCTTTAACTTTTTTTTCCAATTCAATTCGCTTGCTTTCTTGCTCTTGAATTTGTTTATTTAAATCATCAACTACGTCACCTTGAGTTATTAAAGGTAAAAATAAAATTACAAAAAATATTATAACCTTTCTATTCATTTATCTTTTTTATCGCTTCTTTTATTCTTTGAAGCGTTTTTTCTTTACCCAAGACCTCCATTATTTCAAATGGACTTGGAGATGTCTTTTGTCCAGATAAAGCCGCTCTGAGAGGCCATAAAAGCTCTCCAGTGCCATATTCTTCTCTTAATGGTGATATCAATAGTTCAAGTGATTTTTGGTTAAAATCCTCTGTCTTTAATAATTCTTCTTCTAATATCTTTAAATTCTTTTTTGTTTCTTTTAAACTAGTTTTTTTCCAAATAAGCAATTCTGAATCATATTTTAATTCATCCTTAAAGAAAAACTTGGTTATCTCCCCTATCTCAGATAATTTTTTAATTCGTTCTTTTTCTAGAGAAATCACATTTTTTGCATATTCAAAATTAATATTTTTTTGTAAGTATGGTAAACATCTTTTTGTTAATTCATCTAAATTCATTTGACGAATATATTGTCCATTAATCCAATCTAATCTTTGGATATTAAAAACTGCTCCTCCCTTATGAACCCTTTCTAAAGAAAATTCTTTAATTAATTCTTCTAAAGAAAAAATCTCTTTTTCTGTTCCAGGATTCCAACCAAGTAAAACCATAAAATTAACCATTGCTTCTGGTAAATATCCTTCCTTTTTATATTGTTTTACAGAAACAGAACCATGTCTTTTACTCATCTTGCTTCTATCTGTTCCTAGTATTAAAGGCAAATGAGCAAATTGTGGCAAATCAAAGCCCAACGCTTCATAAAGTAAAATTTGTTTAGGTGTATTAGGAATATGATCTTCTCCTCTAATAATGTGATTTATTTCCATTCCTGCGTCATCAATTACTACTGCAAGATTATATAAAGGATTATCTATGTCTTTCGCAATACTAATATCACCAAATAGTTCTCCATTAAATTCAAGTCTTCCTCTTATTAGATCATTAAAAATTATTTTTTTATTAGGACAAGAAAATCTAATAATCCCCTTTTTGGCTTTGCCTTTTCTATTGCAAATATGTCTAGGTGCTTCTTTCCTTTTTATTTGTTCTTTTTTTTCTTTTTCTAATTCTTCTAAGGAATGATCACAATAAAAAGCTTGACCAGAGTCTAAAAGCTTTTTAATGTGTTTTTTATAAATTTCTGTTCGATCACTTTGATAAAATGGACCCTCGTCATAATCTATGCCAAGCCATTTAAGATTGTCTATGATATCTTTTTCGTATTTTTTTTCTGAACGTTTTAAATCAGTATCTTCAATTCTAAGAACACAAACTCCTTTATTTTTTTTAGTAAATAAGTAATTAAAAAGAGCCGTTCTAGCTGAACCAATATGAAATAGTCCGGTTGGACTTGGTGCAAATCTTGTTCTAATTTTTTGTTTTTTGTTCATACTATTCCCCCATTTCAATTAATGATTCTGCTATTTTTTGTGCAGCCTCTGGCATGGCAAAGTTTTTAGCATTAATAGACATTTTTTGAATTAATTCTGAATTATCTAATATTTTATTAATTTCATTAAGAAAAAGATTCGGAGTTAGATTTTCTTGTTCTAAAATACTACTTGCTCCTGCTTGAACATATACAAAAGCATTTTTTTTCTGATGATCACCCGATGAGTTAGTTAAAGGAATTAAAATGCTTGGTTTGCCACAAGCTGCAATTTCTGAAATGCTTCCTGCTCCAGCTCTTGAAATAACTAGATTTGATAAAAGATATGCTGCTGTAATTTGATCTTCATTTAAAAATGGAAAGGGATGATAACTGCTAATCAAAGATATTTGATTAGTTTCTTTTTTAATTTCTTCAAAATTTTTAGATCCGCATTGATGAATAATCTCATATTTTTCTAAAAGTCTTGGTAAAATTCTTAGAATAGCTTGATTTAGCACTTTAGCTCCTTGGCTTCCACCGAAAATAAAAATTACTGGGTTTTGACTAGTTAATCCTAATAAATTTCTAGCTTTTTCTTTATCGTCTGGATTATTTGAGAGACAAGTCTTAACCATCTCTTCACGAATTGGATTTCCTATTAAAGCTGTTTTGTTTTTAGAAAAATATTCTCCTGATTTATCAAAAGAAATAGCTATTCTTTTAGAAAATTTAGATCCAAATCTATTAGCTAATCCAGGAATCATATCTGATTCATGAGTTAGTATAGGTATTCCATAAAGCCAACCAGCAAAAACAACAGGAACACTACCAAATCCTCCTTTATTGAAAATGACATCTGGCATCCATATGTATAAGTACCAAAGAGATTGAAGCAATCCAATTGGCATTTTAAAAAAATCAAGAATATTTTTTATTGAAAAATATCTTCTTATTTTCCCAGTTAAAATCATTTTTGTTTTTATTCCTTCGTTTTCTAAAACATTTGAAAAACTAACTCCTGCTGGAGCTCCTAGAAAAAATATTTCTAAATTATTTTCTTGATTATATTTTTTTTTGAGTTGTCTAATGACGGCAATGATTGGAAAAATATGTCCTCCAGTACCGCCGCCTGTAAAAAGTATTCTCATATTTTTATTTAGTATATTTTGATATATTAATTAATACTCCTGCACCAATCAATGAAGCAACCATTGCTGAGCCACCATAACTGATAAATGGCAATGGCATTCCTGTTAAAGGTATTAATCCTGAGATAGCAGCCATATTGATAAATGATTGAAAGAAAAACCAACTAGTAATACCAGCTGCTAAAAGAAAACCAAATTTATCAGGAGCGTTTTTTGCAATTTGTATTCCACGCCAAGCTAAAAGAATAAAAAGAATAACTAATATCCCAGCTCCGATTAATCCTAATTCTTCAGCAATAATTGCAAATATAGAATCGCCTATTGGTTCTGGCAAATATCTCCATTTCTGAATACTATGACCAAGTCCTAATCCGAAAAGACCACCTGATCCAATCGCTAAAAGTGCTTGGTTTATTTGATACCCAATTCCTTGAGGATCAAGCTCTGGATGTAAAAAAACATTTAAACGATTCATTCGATATGAAGCTGTTTTTATTAAAGTAAAAAATCCAATTAGAGCGATGCTTGTAGCAGTTAAAATATATGAGATTTTCATTCCTGCTAGAAAATATATAAAACCGCAAAGTATAACAATAATTCCTATGGCACTCATATTGGGTTGAAAATAAAGTAGAAGGATAATAGCTCCCAGGATGATTGAAACCGGTATTAAACTTTCTTTAATCACTTGATCCTTTTTTTCTTTTTTGCTTAATAAGGCAGATAAATAGATAATAAAAAATAATTTAACAAATTCAAATGGCTGAAGAGAAAAGTTTCCTACTTTAATCCAACGATTAGCTCCACTATGTTCATATCCTAATTGAGGAATGAAAACTAAAAATAAAAGAACTAGACCTAAAATTATTAAAGGAAAGGCAAATTTTTTCCAATAACCATAATGAATTCTTTGTGATATAAGAAAGCCGATTAATCCTAATCCAAAACCATAAATTAACTGATGTTTTAAAAATAAATAACTTTGGTTAGATTCGTTTTGAGAAAGAACTACAGATGCACTAGAAAGAACAATTAATCCAAAAATTACTAAAAAGAATATAATTGAAACAAGAAAATAATCAGATTGATGAGCTCTCATATTATTTGTTCTACAAATACCAAAACCAAAGCGATTGTTGCCATTACTCCATTAACCATCCAAAAACGCATTGTTATTTGACTCTCTGGCCAATTTTTCGCTTCAAAATGATGATGTATTGGTGTAGAAAGAAAAACTTTTTTATTCCTAAATTTTTTAGAAGTAATTTGAATAATTACTGAAATTGATTCAATGAATGGAATGAAAAGAATAAGAGGTAAAAGCAAGAAAAAATTAGTTAACATAGCAATAATACCCAAGGTAATTCCTAGTGACATAGCTCCAGTGTCTCCCATAAAGAAACGAGCTGGATAAATATTAAACCATAAAAAAGCAACCAACGCACCAATAATTATTCCACAAAAAGCTGCTAAATCCATTTTCCCTTGACCAAATGCAATTGTACCATAAGAAGCAAATCCAATTAAAAGAATTCCACCTACTAATCCATCTAATCCATCTGTTTCGTTAATGGAAAAAGAAGTAGCTACTAAAACAAAAACAAAAACAACAATATACCACCAACCAATATTAAAACTCCCAACAAAAGGAATATGAACTAAATCCCATCCTAATTTCCAGAAGAACCACCAAGCTCCAAAAGTAGCAATCATGGTGTACATTATTATTCTATGCTTCATTCTTAATCCTCCTCCATTGGGTCCTTTTTTAAAAATTCCTAATAAATCATCTCCTAGTCCAACTAATGCCGATGCGATTAAAGCACCTAATGGCAAAAGAGTTTCTTTACGATTTAAAAAATTTAATTTTTCAAAAAAAGATATGTCAAATACTTGACTAAATAACCAAAAAAATAAAGCTAAAAACAAAACAGTTCCCCAAATTAGAATTCCACCCATGGTTGGAGTTCCCTCTTTTTTCTTATGGAATTTAGCAAAAATAGGAGTTCCAATAGTTCTAATTTGTTTACCAAATTGTCTTTTCTCAAGAAAATGAATTAAGATTGGAGTCCAAGCTAAAGCAATAATAAAAGCTATTGCTGCTAAACCCATGATACGAGAAATATAAAAAATATCAGGCATAATAAATTACCATTGATAGGCTCTTTCAACCCATTTAATTAATTTTTCTGTTTCTAAAAATCTTTCTTGAGCTCCCAGGATAACACTAATTATTTTTTTTGATGATATTTCAACTACCAATATTAAACAGCCTTGAGCTTCTGTGGTGTATCCTGTTTTTCCTCCAATTACATTTGGCAATTGATTTAATAATTCATCAGTATTAACCCAATGATGTTCTGTCTCTCCACCATCTGAAAATAAATTAATTTCAGGTGTTTTTAAAATTTGCCAAATGATTGATTGATTAAAACTATATTTTACTATTTCAACTATTTCTCTAACAGTAGAAATATTAGTTGAATTAAAACCACTTGGATCAGAAAAACGAGTACTTACCAATCCCATTTGATCTACCTTTTCATTCATTAAACTAATGAACAATCTACCTGTCTTTTCTTCGACTGCTTCAGCTAGTGCAATTGCTGCGTCATTACTAGATTCCATTAATAAAGTATGAAGTAAATTTCTAATAGAAATTTTTTCTTTAACAATTAATCCTCCTCTTTCTCCATATGCCTTAACTGCTTTTTCTGAAATAATTGTTATTTCATCTAATCCTATATTCTCTAAAACTATTAAAGCAGTCATAATCTTTGTCAAACTTGCGATTGGCAAAATTCTATCAATTTCTTTCTCATAAAGAATTTTATCTTTTTCTGTATTAAATACTATAGCTGATTTTGCTTCAATTTCTGGTTCCACTATCTCCCAATTACGAATTGGTAAAAAATTTGGATTAGTTGATAATAATGCCGAAGCTACAGAATTTTCCCATATAATTGAATCTTCAACTAATGGCTCTATATTATCAGCCACTAAAAAAACAAGTGGATTAAAAATAACTAAAATAATAGTAAAAACTTTAGTAAACATTTTAACTGGTAACTTTAATATTTAAATCTTTTAACTGTTCATCGCTAACCTTGGTAGGAGCATCCATAGTTAAATCACGAGAATCTCCACTCTTAGGAAAAGCAATTACTTCTCTAATACTTTTTTCATTTAAAAGAATCATTAAAAGACGATCTAATCCAATAGCAATTCCTCCATGAGGAGGTGCACCATATTCAAATGCTTCTAATAAATGACCAAATTTTTCTTTTATTTCTTTTTTATTTAACCCAACTAATTCAAATATCTTTTTTTGTATATCTGGTTGATGGATTCTAATGCTTCCTCCTCCTATTTCATGACCATTAAGAACTAAATCATGTTGCCATGAATGAACTTTTAATGGATCTGTTTCTAATAAAGGTAGGTCATTTTTTTTAGGAGAAGTAAAAATATGATGACATGGATTATATGTTTTATCTTCATTTAATTCAAACATTGGCCAATTAACAATCCAAGCAAAAGCTAATTCATTTGGATCATCTTTGTTCTCTCTTAAATCAGGGCTATCAGTTCCATATTCCTTTATTACTTTTTCATAATCTAATATTGGAAATGATTTAAAAGTAATTTTTTTAGATAAATTTTCATTAATCTCAACTAATTCATGAAGAATTTTAATCATTAATTTTTCAATTAAATTTAAAATTGTTTTCTGCTTAACAAATGACATTTCTATATCTAATTGAGTAAATTCTGGTTGTCTGTCACCTCTTAAATCTTCATCTCGAAAACATTTAGCAATTTGAAAATACTTTTCCATACCAGCTACCATTAATAGTTGTTTTAATTGTTGAGGTGCTTGGGGTAAGGCATAAAATTCACTTGGATGTAATCTGCTAGGTACTAAAAAATCTCTAGCGCCTTCTGGAGTTGATTTTGTTAAAATTGGTGTTTCTATCTCGGTGAATCCTTTTCTATCCATAAAATTTCTAATTGTTTTTATAATTTTATGACGAACAAATAGATTCCTTTTCATTTTTGTTCTTCTAATATCTAAATATCTATATTTTAATCTAATTTCTTCAGATATTTCTTTATCATCATTAATTTCAAATGGTGTTGTTTTAGCCTTGTTAAAGATTTTTAATTCTTGAACTTCTATTTCTACTTCACCTGTAGGAAGATTTTTATTAATCATTCCATTAGGTCTCTTGTTTACTTTACCAATTACTTCAATCACCCATTCGCTACGCAAAGAATTAGCTAGTTTATATACTTCTTTATTTTCCGGTAAAAAAACTAATTGAATTAATCCACTTTTATCACGCAAATCAACAAAAATAATTTTGCCATGATCACGACGAATATGCACCCAGCCAGATAGCTTAACTTCTTCTCCTTCTTTATCAATTGTTTTTATATTTAAAATACGCTTCATAGTTTTTATGAGTTTAATTATTTCTTTCATATTACCATTTTACCCAATAACAATCAATTGTGGAAAATTAAAAAATTCCAAGATCTTTGGAATTTCTACTAGTACCCCGTGGGGGAATCGAACCCTCATCAATTGGTTAAAAGCCAACTGCTCTACCACTGAGCTAACGGGGCAAATTAATATCTCTAATTTTAGATATTACCTATATTTTGAATAAAAAGCAAGTCTAATCCTTATCTTTGTTTCTTCTTTTACGCATTAAAACCATAGTTAATATTGGTAATGTTATCCAAACGAATTGAGCCTCTGGACCAATAAATAATTTTTTAATAACAGAACCAAGATTAGAAATTGCTTCAATTGATAAAAAAGAAAGAATAACCATTGCTAGCAATCCCACTTGAACAATGCTTAATAAAAATAACTGCCACCATGAAGCTGTTCCTCTTTTTTTTAACCTAAAAACAGAAGTCAGAATTGAACGAGGTATTAAAAAATAGAACAAAACAATAATGCTTAAAAAAAGAATAATTTTTAAAGAAGTTGAAGGACCATCTTCTATTCCTAACCAATTGAATGAATTCAATTTCCACCAAGGAATATTTTGAACAATTAAAAATGAAAAATAACTACTAATTGATATAACAACCATTCTGTTGCGACCTATAAAAAGACCATAAACCATAACAGCAATTAAAAAAACTAATACAATAAAAACATCCCAACCTGAAGCTGCTCCAATATGAAAGTTAGTTAAAAAATCACGAACTGTTAACATCTATTTAATTCTTTAATTAATTTCTTTTGTTTACGATTTATCTTTTTAGGAACCCTTACTTGAATTTTAATAATTAAATCTCCCCTACCATGACCGTATAGCTTAGACATGCCTTTGTCTTTTAATTTTATCATTTCTCCTGGTTGAGTGCCAGATGGTATTTTTAATTTAATTTTACTATCTATAATTGGTATTTCTATTTTATCACCCAATACTGCTTGAGTGAAATCAATAGCAAGATTATAAATAAGATTGCTTCCTATGCGCTCAAATTCTTTGTGTTGTTTAACATGAACATTGACATATAGGTCACCTGATTTTCCACCATAGGGAGCCGCTTCTCCCTGATTGCTTAATTTTAAAGCTTGACCGCTTTCTATTCCTGATGGAATAGTAATTTTAATTTTTTTATTCTCTTTAATCGTCCCCTTTCCGTCACATTTTTTACAAATCTCTTTTGGTATTTCTCCTTTACCATGACATTCAGGACATGCTCTTCTTTGAAAAATCATTCCAAAAATACTATTATTTTGTATTTGTTGATAACCAGATCCTCCACAAACATTACATTGTTTAAATTCTTTCCCTCCTTTGCCATTGCATTCTGAACAAGTTACCATTTTACGTAAATTAATTTCTTTCTCAATTCCATGGAATGCATCTTCTAATGTTATCTCTTGATCTATAACAATATCTTGACCATATTGAGTAGCCCTTCCATTTCCATCTCTTGTATTAAATCCAAACATCTGTTCAAAAATCCTACCAAACCCTAAATCTTCAAAAATATCTTCTCCACCAAAAGCATCATGAAAAGAATTAAAATCTTGTTGAGAAAATCCACGATTAGATTGGCCCTGTTCAAAAGCTTGACCAAATTGATCATATTGATTACGTTTTTCTTTATCAGAAAGTATTCTATATGATTCGCTTATCTCTTTAAATTTTTCTTCGTATTCTTTTTTCTTATCTTTTGGCGCTTTATCTGGATGATATTTAAGTGCTAATTTTCGATAAGCTTTTTTTATTTCAATGTCGGAAGAACTTTTAGATACTCCCAATGTTTTATAATAATCTTTAGACATAATTATATTTCTATCACCTCTTTAAGTACTGCTTGCTCTTGTATTTTAATTGCTCCAATAGAAACTAAAATTTTAAAAATAATCCAACTCAATAAAATAACCATCCACATCAATGGGATACTAATTATCTTTAAAGCAAAAAATAGACCCATTGCTAAACCAAAAAGAACATATTCTTTATACACTTGATTCTGTTTATTAATCTCTTGATTTAATTGGTTATAAAGATCGTTTTTTATATCCTTACTAACAATAGCTACATTAATATCTAAATTGATACCAAGTTGATTAGCTACTTGAGAGATAGGAATGTCTCCTTCAATTCTTTCTAATACTGGATCAATAATTTTATCAAACAAAGAACGTGGAATAATAATTTCATTTTGTCCAGTTAGAATTAAAGGAGAGAAATAATAAGCAGTTGAAATAACTAATATAAGACCCGTAAGGACAAAAGGAAGGCCTCTCTTAAGAACTCTTATAACTTCAATTTTAATTCTATCTTTTTTTTCATTTATAGCTCTTTCTGATGCCAAATAAAAGAAAAAAAGAGCAACAAGCAAAACTATAAAATATTCTAATTTAAAACCAAAACAAAAGAAAAAGCTAATTAAAACAAAAAAAAGAGTGATTAATAAGATTATTTTTGATTTAGTTAAAAGCCAATTTAAACTTAGAAAAATTAATAAAATAGAAAAGCCAATAATTGGTAAAATTATATTACCACTGTTAAATAAAACATTTTCTAGCCCTGCCCAGGTAGCAGCGGCTACTAAGGTGGTTAAACCAACAATAATTGATTGAGTAATTCTATTTTTTCGCATCACCAATATTATACTATAGATTATATATATTTCAAAATTGTTTTTTCTACAGTCTTATTCCAGTTATAATAAAATCTAGTATATTTTTTCAATTTATTATTTCTTTCTTGAGTTAACTTAGGATTTTTTAAAAGAAATTCCAAATTTTTCTTTAAATCTTTCACGTTTTTATTTTGAAAAAAGAAAGGTAAATCCTTTAAGATTTTTTTGTGAATTTCAATGTCTGAAAGTAAAATAGATTGACTAAAAGCAGCTGCTTCTAAAACTGTGAATGGTAATCCTTCTTGTTCTGATGGATTTACAAAAATATAAGCATTATTAAAAAGTTCTTGAAGTATTTTTCCTTTTTGAGCTCCTAAAAAAATAATATTAGGATTATTATCAGCTAATTTTTTTAATTCTTTTTCATAGTTTTCTGTATAAAAAGATGGACCAACAATAACTAATTTTTTATCTGTTCTAATATCTTTATATGCCTCAATTAAATAGTGAATACCTTTATGACGGATTAATCTACTAACGGATAATATATAATTATCCTTATCTAATCCCCATTTTTTAATTGATTTGGCTGAAATATATTTATTTTGGCTAACTCCATGTGGAATATAGATAGATTTTTTATTATAATTATTCATTACATATTCTTTTAATTCTGGAGAAACAGAAATTATTTCATCAGCAAAGTAGCAACCAATCATTTCTCCTATTTTTAAAGACAATTGAGCAAATCTTCCCCATTTCTTATGAAAGTAGTCTCGACAATGAAATGTAAAAATAACTTTAGCTTGTGGATAAAAAATTTTAGGAATCCAAAGACATATAGCTGGGCCGACTCCATGAAAATGAATCACGTCTGGTTTAATTTTTAACATGGCATGACAAGTAGCAAAAAAAACATGACTGATTGCATCAAGGTGTTTTGTTTTTATAGTTGGCAAATGAATAAGATTAACTTTTTTATACTTCTTGTTTTTTTTAGGAGTATAATAGTCTCTTGTATAAACATAAACCTGATAATTTTTCTTTTTAGCCAAACGACAAGACACCTCCTCGACATGACGCTCAACCCCACCGAAAAGCGTTGGTATTCCTTTTTGACCAATCATTACAATCTTCATTTTTCAAAAGAGATTATTCCCTCCCAATCTTTTTCAATAATCTTATTTTTAATATATGTTTTTTGATTCATTCCTTTTAAGGTAATATTAAAAGGAATACTTTCTACGCCTATTTGTTTTTGAATTAAAATCTTATATTCTTTTTCGTGTTTAATTCTTTCTGGCAAAAGATATTTAATTTCAATTACCTTTTCCTGTCCACTTGGAATTTCAATCCAACAATTAAAAACAGTTTTGCCTAATTCTTTAGAAAAACTTGTTTCATTTTTTTGTCCCTTTGCTTCTAAGATCCATGATTCATAGGGAAGATAGATCCTTAGATGAGCTCTATAATCATCATTAAACCAATCTTTCTCTTTCCCTTCATGAATATATCTTATCTTTAAAGTACCTTCTAATTCATTTTTAGTCAAATCAACATAATACTCTACCTCTCTTTTAATAAAAGCATTACTTTTTTTTGAAGCTAAATTAGCCTCAACAATCATTAAATAATCGTTTTCATAAAATTTATCAACTTCTCCTGACCAACCAAGTTTAGAAATTATTTTTTGGTTTTCTCTGTTTTTGAGAAATAAAACAATATTTTTTTTATCAAACTCTTCAAAAACAATATTTTTTAATTCTTTTTGCTCCAAAAAAGTTTTTTCAAGTAATTCTTTTAAAGTTTCTTTTACTAAAATTTTTAAAACAGTTTTTCTTTCACCAAAATCAATACCTCTTTCAAGATATCCTTTTTCTACTTCATATTCTAATTCATAAAGAACATCTTCTGGTTTAAAGGTCTTGTCAATTTCCTCTAAATAAATTGGTCCAGTTAATTTTAGTAATTCAGGTAGAACAGTAGCGTTAACACCAACGATTCCATTAAATTCTTCATGTCCACCTTGTAGGTGATAAAAATACTCTACTTGCTCAGCTGAAATAGAAAAATCAGGAGACCAATTGCCATCTCTCATTTGCCAATTATCTATTTTTAAATAATTTTTTATTGGTTCTGGCGGTTCTGTTTGTTCTTTGCCAAATCCATCAAAAATATTAGTATCATGAATTTCAAAAGAAACTATTTTAGCATTATTAATTTTTAAAATTCCAAAACTACCTATATATCCTCCAGATGGTCTTAACTCTAAATTATTTTGAAAAAGAAGAAGATATGTTCTTTCACCATTAAAACCAGTTAATTCAGGAATTAACTTCCAAAAAGAAAGAGTTTCTGTCTTATTATCATCAACATTAAACCAATTTTGTTGCCATACTAAAAAGGCACCTATTAAAGCAAAAATTAAAGACAATAAAATTAAAATGCTAATTATTTTTAATTTGTTCATAAATTTTAATTAATTTATTATAATGTTTTTCTGAATTATATTTATTTAAAATTTCTTTTTGAGCCTTAATTCCTATCTCTTTAATCTTTTTAGGATTATCTATTGCCCAATTAATCTTTTTAGTTAAATCAATAATATCTCCAGGATTGAACAAAAGACCCGTTTCTTTATGTTCTATCATTTCAGACATTCCTCCTATTCGAGCAGATAAAACTACTTTCCCTAATCCCATACCTTCAAGAATACTATAGGGGAAATTTTCTGGCCAAATTGAAGGCACAATTATTAAATAAGATTGAGAAATTATCTTTTTTAATTCTTCTATTTTCTTTTTTCCTAAAAATTCTATTTGTTTATAACGTTTATTTAATTTTTTTAATCTATCCTGTTCTGGCCCTTCTCCTGCTATTTTTATTATCCATTTAGAAAGTTTAACTGAATTTTCTAAATATGATTTAATCAATAAATCTATTCCCTTCTCTTCGCTTAAACGTCCAAAGTATAAAATGTATTTTTGAGGATTAAATTCATTTTTTATTTTTTTATTATTTAAAAACTCATTATCTATAAAATTTGGCAAATGAATAATTTTTTTAGCTGGCAATCCTGCAGATATGGCCTTTCTTTTTATAAACAAACTTGGTGCTAAAAAAATATCTATTTTATCTATTATCTTTAAAAAATCTTTTTGCCATTTACCTTCTAAATAACCAATTAAACTTTTACTCCATGAATTTTTAATACATCTCTTATTTAAACAAGAACGAAAATTATTTCTTTTAATACAATCAAAGCAAGGTTTCCCTTGAGAAAAAAATTTATAATTAGGACAAAACATTTTATAGTCATGCAAGGTCATAACTATGGGAATATTATGTTTTTTTAAAGTATAAATAATTGATGGAGATAGATGACTAAAAATATTATGAAGATGAGCAATATCTGGTTTTTCCTTTTTAATAAGTTTTTCTAATTTTTTAGCCGCTTCTCTATTCCAAAAAATTCTTATTATTTTTTTAGAATCTTTCCAAATACCTTCTGTCTTGGAAAAATCATTATATTCAACAAAATCATCTTTTTCAAAATAAGGAAAATTATTTGGATGATTAGTGCTTAATATAGAGATACCATGCCCCTTTTGAGACAATAATTCAGATAAATCGAAAAAATAACGTTCTGATCCACCTTTTAAAAAGAAAAATTTATTTATTTGAAGAATTTTCATTTAAAAAATAACCCTATTTGTTTTTCCGAATGATTTCTCTTGTATCTATTATTTTGAATAAATAATAGAAATTTTTCTCTAATAATCCATCGGACAACTTTTAACCAATGTTTTTTCATTGCCTGACGAGCAGTACAAATCATCCAGCTATCTGGAGCTTTATTGTTCAAAATTAATTTTTTAGTTTTCTTAGAAAATTCATCCCAATCATTTATCTTCTGTAATTTTCCAATTTCTAAATCCCAAACATCTGAAGGATAAATTTTTCCGAATGGATCAATAAATAAAGATGTTATACCAGAATAATCAGGTAAAACTCTTTTATTAGTTTCTAAAAATTTAATCATTGCCCAAACGAAATATGCTCTTAACCATTTTTTAATAGAAAAACTTTTTAACTCTTGATCGATTAACCAATCCAATTCTTTTTTTATCTTTTTAGTATTAATAATTTTATTTTTATCTATTTGAAAATAATGAGAAGAATTATGATAAAGAGCTAAGCTAAATTCAACTTCTAATTCCTGGCTTAATTTATAAATCCTTTTTAATTGATCAATATTATTATCACCTAAGGTAAAAGCAATTTTAAGATTTTTAATTCCAAGTTCTTTTAAAAACCGAATTGTTTCTATCGCTAAAGAGAATCCACCTGGAAAACCTCTCAATTCTTCGTGTACCTTGCCAACCCCATCTAAAGAAATAGCTACTCCAATATCTTTTCTAAAATTAACAATCTTTTTCATTGTTTCTTTAATTTTACTTGGTAAAAAACCATTAGTAGAAATCACAATCTTAACATTAGGAGATCGTCTACTGATTATTTTAATAATTTCTAATAAATCATCTCTTAAGAATGGTTCTCCTCCACTAATATTGATATTTTTTATTGTTCGTGGTAATTTATTGTAATCAGTTGTTTGACAAGAAAAATCTTCCTTATTTTTCCAAATATGACAAAATTTACAACGACCGTTGCATTTATAAGTTATTGCTAGAACAATATCTTTTACAGAACTATTGTCTAAATTTTTAATTTTTTTGAAAAATTTGATCATTTTTTAAGACCATTAAGTCATTACTTTACCAAATATTATGGAAAAAGTCAATAGAAAACTTAATAAGAATTTCTTTTATTTTCTGCTTGGTTTAGCACTAATAAGACCTTCTTTAGACATCCTTAGTCAAATAGAATTTCAAATTTATTCTAATTTACCTACTATTAATCTTAACGTTATTATAGGCGGGTTAGTCTTTCTGATTTTAATATTTTTTTTCTTTATTAATGTAAAAAAGATTTATTCGACTCCACTTTTTTATCCTATTTTTATTTTTATTGGTTTATGTTTTTTGAGTATTTTTTATTCTATTGATACATTTACTAGTATTAGAGAATTTATTAGAATAGCCACTATCTTTCTTCTCTATTTTTTAGCTTATAAATTGATTGAAGATAAAAAAGACTTTTATTTATTATTAAAAATTATATTAATTAGTTATATTATTCCTGCTATTGTTGGTTTAATTCAGTTTTTTAATAATTCAGGCATGACAGATGATTTCGGAGGATTTCAAAGAATTTATGGCACATTTGCTCATCCAAATCTTTTTGCTTTTTATACTTTCTTTATTTTAGGATTATTAATCTCTTTACTTTTGACTTCTCAAAAAACTTCTTCATTAATCTTTAATAAAAAAATAATTATCATTGCTATTGGATTATCTGTCTTTCTTCTTTTTGCTACCTATACTAGAAGTGCTTTGGCTTGTTTATCTTTTTTTGTCTTAATCTTTGGTATTTTAAAATATCGAAGAATGCTTTTAGTAGGCGCTTTGTTATTCTTAGCCGCCTATTTTTTATCAGATGTTTTTAGAGAAAGACTCTGGGAATTAATTTCTTTAGATCCATATGGTTCAATTGTCTGGCGTTTTAAGCTTTGGAAAGATATCTTGCCATTATCTTTATGGCAACCATGGTTTGGTTACGGTCTTGGTACTTTTGAAAAATTAACTGAATTTTATCGTGGTTTTAAATTAGGAAGTTTAAATGCTCATAATGATTATTTAAAAATATTTGTAGAAAACGGAATCATTGGATTAATTAGTTATTTTTGGATAATTATTGGTCTATTATTATATCTTTTGAAAATATTTAAAAGAATAATCAATCAAGAAAAATTTTTTGGAATGGGTATATTGGTTATATTTTTAAGCCTAATGATTGCAGCTAGTTTTGATAATATTTTACAAACAACTGCATTACAATGGAATCTTTGGATTATTTTTGGAGGATGGTTTAAAATCAATAAGATATAGATATTATAGAAAGTTTAAGGGCCCGCTCTTTTTTTAGAACGGGCCCTCTTTTTTACTTTTATTTACGAACGTCATAGCTTGCAGACACTGGCTGCTCTTTCTTTGCAGTTGGATTAACCAAGATCTCATATCCCGGTTTCCCCTCTGCGTCTGTACGAAAATACTTGCTCTTCTCGCTAATCATAAGCCATTTTTGAAGATCTTCATTCCATCCCCAGATCCTGACCCAGAACCAGCCATTGCCTTTTTTGGGCAAAGCTATACGAGCAATCGCATAAGCATCTATGACTGTCGTATCTCTCAAATATGAGTCCATTGGAACTATTTCCCATGAACTCCCGTCGGTCCACCCAACACTGGCATGGACCCTCCAAAATTCCTTTTGATTTTTAAATATTGGCACAGATACTATTACGTATCCATCGCCAAATTCTTTGACCTGGATGTCTCTACTCAGGTTCTGACCTTCAATGCTTCCAACGATTTTTCCAGAAGTTGGAAGAACAGACTCTGCAAACGCGTATCCGCTCAATAGAATAAAACTGAGCGTTATTGCTAACAAAATTTTAATGACTTTCATTGGTGCACCTCCGAAATTTCAATTTTTTTTGTTAATAAGTATATATTTAACAGAAATTATATTCTGATAGGTTCATTAACTTTGTTAATTGTTTAATTTTTTCATAAGCCATCTTGGCTTTTTTGACATCTTGTCAAATAATGTTAACGTTCCAATTGGAATTTGTGAATTTTTCACAATCGTTAACTGAAAAAATTATAAACAACTAAAACAAAGTTCTTTATTTGTTGGCTCAGTGATTTGAGAAATGCCATAGGCCTTAATCAAACCATAGATTGATACATGACCTGAAACCCAGTGCCATTGATCTCCATCTCCTCCAATATTCTCTTTATAATTGAATATTGAGATGGATACAATATCCTCATTATTCCAGGTCATAGTTGCTCGAGGTCCAAATTGAATAAAGTTTGAATCCTCAAGTCCCCACTCTTTAACGTAACCTAGATTGAAACCAGGAGTTAATATAAAATCATCACTGATTTCAAAATCATAAATATGTTGGATCAGGGAAATCTCTAAAACCTGATTATTGTGCGGATCAGGATCTAAATTATTCCCATTCCAACTATGTTCATGATTGCTACCATGGGGCAAGGTAAACTCAAGATTAAGTTCTGTCTTTGGGCCAAGTTTTTTATTTTCTGCGCGTCTTTCATACAGATTAAGATGTGCAGAAAAAACAGAGATATTGTCAACTTGTTTACTATTATAGAGACCTACATCGCCTTTACTCACAAGCTGACCCCATAAACCAAGGTCAAAGTCAGCGTCCCAATGATCTTTGTGCCCAATCAATTTTAACGATGGGCCAATAAACCATTTGTTCCATCCATAGTCATATTCTTGGTCGTCTCCGCCTCCGATTGCTCCGAAAACAAATGCTCCTAAGCAAGCAGAGATTCTTTCCGTTAACTCAAACCCGAATGGTCGATAACGAGCCTTAGCCCAGGCATACCATCCATTATGATGATAATCCTTGTTCTTTCTATTCAACCAGCGATCTGTTTCATAAATTCCGCCACCGACATAGAGGTCAAACCCACATTCATTTGCAACTCTTTCCTCAAGATTAGAGAAAACAGGAACAGGAGGAAGACCCTTGTCTTCACCTTTTGAGAATATTGGTACTTCGGGCAAAACTTTTTC
>Ga0222638_1000306_pt1 | contig 17649 bp, 16 predicted proteins | sample AntAcemetagen183_FD_181153 | JGI IMG/M metagenome (GOLD analysis project Ga0222638, IMG submission 181153) | Saline water microbial communities from Ace Lake, Antarctica - #183 | ecosystem: Environmental > Aquatic > Non-marine Saline and Alkaline > Saline | place: Antarctica: Ace Lake...
TATTCTATGTAAGGAAATTCTCCCAAATAGAGATCTTCAGTGCGGTTGTCATCAGGACCGAAAATCTGGAAAATTATGCTGTTTACATATGGAACTGTTTGTTCGTTGAACATTTGGGATTGGTTGTTATAATAGCCCACGATCTCAACAGTTTCTGGCGTGGATGTCCCGCCCAACGACTGGTACAGATTGAACAAACTACCACCAATTCCATTTGCCGTACCTAAGAGGGATCCAGCAACGTAAAACCCGTCTTTGTAATCTTCTGAATACGTTACCTCATCGTCCCCAATTGCAACACTCATCGCGCCGCATATCAGCAATGCGGCCACTAACCCACACTTGAAGATACCGTTCATGTTTGCTCACTCTCTTAGTTGAGACTGAAAGACCTCCTTAAAAACTCTGTCGCCACCCCACATGGATCCATTCGATGATCTGCACCTAATCAAGGATATTCCTAGATTGCGAAAGAGTGAGATTTGCGGAGAAACAAGGGCAATACCGCCCATCTCGTCCATTCCAGAAAACTCGTTCCTTTTGGATTTCGACAGGTTGATATGTGACCAGGAGAATAAAGTAATGCCAGGTGTGCGCATGAAGTTTGAATGTCTCTTTCTCGTTTTGATAATGATCTTTCTCTCAGGATGTGTCCAGCAGGAAACGCCCGGGGAGGATAATTCAGGCATCTGGAAACCTGATGGCATCGTAAAGGAGAACGAGTACGCTGGAAGCATGATCCTCTACGGCCCAGAGAGTCGTGGATATTCTGGCGGCGATCTCGAAGTCTTCTGGAAGACTGATGACGAAAACCTCTACATGGCTTTGAAGGGCAAGACCTCTGGCTGGATCGCCATAGGCTTTGACCCCATCGAATGGATGAAGGGTGCAGACATCGTGATGGGGTCGATGGACGGAAAAGTGGCGGTCGTGGAAGATCAATACTCGGTCGACAACTACGGCCCTCACTCTTCAGATGAGGTGCTCGGCGGAACAAATGACATTCTGGAATTTGGAGGACGCGAAAAAGACGGTTACACCGTGATCGAGTTCAAGAGGAAACTGGACACTGGTGACGAGTTCGATCGCATGTTAACCCCTGGCCAAAGTATCTCGATAATCTGGGGAATGGCAGATTCCAACAACCTTCAGTCCAGCCACAACGTGGCCCGAGCAGAAGGGTACCTGGACCTTGGAGCGAACGCGAGCAAGGCACCAGAAGTTGTGGCGAGCCTCACCGCCAGCGAACAAGAAGGGATCCTTTTCATCAGAGAAGAGGAGATCATGGCCAAAGACCTCTACCTTGAGCTATACAAAGACGTGAAGCTTCCGATATTCTGGAACGTCGCGGGCTCTGAACAGATCCATATGGACTCGGTCAAGATTCTGATGGATAAATATGGGCTGGAAGATCCAGTTCAAGATGGGAATGGAAAGTATGCCAACCAGGATATTCAAAATATGTATGACGATCTGCTAGAAGAGGGTGCAAAATCGCCAGTGGACGCCTTGAAGGCAGGAGTTGTGGTCGAGGAGATGAGCGTTCACGACCTTCAGACCCAGATCGCAAACACCGACAAGCCTGACCTTCATTCCGTTTACGGGGGACTTCTGGTAGGATCTGAAAAGCACCTGCGCTCTTACATCAGGGCCCTAAAAGAGCGAGGGGCAGAATACTCGCCACAGTACTTGAGCGAAGAGGAGTTCGATAAAGTCATGAATATGTGAATCGGAATCGGATTTCGCTATTATGACTGGAACCGGGCTGAATCAATCGCCAACGTGGCCACGATTGGTCAAGAGCCTCGGCCCGGTTTCTGCAATCTCATGGCGACCTCAGGGGGCGCCAAGTGGCTCTTCGAGCGCGCCCTGAAAATATTTTGAGATCTATTAAGTAAGGGCCATTCCAAATTGCTATCATGAGGTATCAATCGATTTCGGTTCTGTCTCATGATGGGAGCCACAAATTCTAAAATTTTGCGTTTTGGTTAAAAAACACAGACGTTTCTGAGACGTTGGGTATTTCTATGGCGATTTCGCCGTTGTATCCTCGTGCATCATAAATCAGCTTCACGACCTCATCACAGGCTTGCCCACGCCACCATCATCCCCATTTTTAAGAGACCTCTAAGGGGAAACTATCAAGTACATAATCGCAAATGTACTTTAATCAACTAGTATTCGATTACACAGGTGAGCTAAATTGGTCAAAATAGGCATCGTTAGGTGTGAAGGTGCTATGAGAATTTGCCCAGGAACTTCGTGCTTCAGGGCGATCAGGGAAAAAACCGGAAACTTCGCTCCGTATTCGGACGAAGAGATCGAGATCATCGGAATGGTGCCTTGTGGGGGTTGCCCCGGTAGGGATGCTGTCCGTCAATCAGCAGAGATGGTGCGAAGAGGTGCAGAAGTGATCTTCCTTGGCACCTGCATGATAAAACCAATACCATCAGAACCGGTCTGCAAATATTCCGAAGAGATAGCTGGCGCCATCAGAAAAAAGACCGGAGTCAAGGTCATAATGGGAACTCACTGAGTGCAAAATCCAATCGCAGGCGATAAAGGCGACATCGGCAAGACTCTGGTCACCGACAAGCCTGATCCTCACTCAGTTTATGGGAGACTTCTGGTAAGATCTGAAAAACACCTGCACTCTTACATCAGGGCCCTAAAAGAGCGAGGGGCAGAATACTCGCCACAGTACTTGAGCGAAGAAGAGTTCGACAAAGTCGCGAATATGTGAATCCGAATTGGATTTTCGCGACATGGGTGGAACCGAGCCGAGTCAACCCCCGACGTGGCCACAATTGGTCAAAAACCTCTGCCCGATTTCTGCAAGCTTAGGGTGACCTCAGGGAAGATCCTCGGAATGACCAGACGGTATCGTCAAACGCCATATTCAACACAGCAACCGCCACGACGGGCTCATATTTTGCAGATCAAAACCTCGGCCCCCGCGGAGACTCCGAGGGCCTCGACTGCGCTGTCCATATTCCTTGCAATCTCGAGCAGCCCCGAAGAGCCGATCACAGCAACCCATTCTCCTTGGATAACGTCGCTGTAGGTGATCCCAAAAACAGCCTCGACTTTCTTGTCGCCGATGAATATCTCAATTCTGTCACCGGGTGATAGATCCACACTCTCGACCAACTCTTGAGGGATGTTGGTGATGAGGTTTCCATAGTAATCTACGTGATCAACGGTTCCAATAAGGTTTCCATCTTCTAGATAAGCCTCCACCACTTCGATCCTGACAGGATCGAAGATCTCGGCCCCGACCTTGAAGGGGTCAGTCCCGGCGGCGAGGTGACCAGCGACAGGGCCGTAAACGTCAAGACCTTTGAAGGTGGCGGAAATTTTACCCTGTTTTGTAAGGTTCAGGTTTGTGATTTCGTGGACGCGGGCGATCCCCTGCTCTACCATGACACCGGTGAATAGGCCGTTGTCCGGACCCACGAAGAGCTTGCCGTCGTTTGTCTCCAATACGATGGAGCGCACCACCGTTCCCACTCCTGGATTGACCTCTGCCACAAAGACCGCGCCCGACGGATATTCCCGTGCCGCCTGGGCCAGGATGTACGAGCCCTCTGCGACGTTGAAGGCCGCCACTTCATGGGTTATGGTAGATATCCTCACCCCAGGGTTAGCGGAATAGATCGCACCTTCCAGGGCCCCTACATAGAAGTCAGAGGTTCCGTAGTCGGTGAGGAGGACCACCAGGTTTTCAATGCACCCTTCGCAGGGTGCATCTGCCGCCCCTGGAAACAAGGCTGAGATCGCCACAATCATCGTGGCCAGTATCATAAGTCGCTTCATCATGCTTTTCTTCACCCACATGTTATGTTGAATAGCTCACATTTAGTACTTTACCCTGGTCATGGTTTCATTCCATTGAAAGACATCTCTAAAACAAGCCTCTTGGGCAGCATTTGGGACGTCTCAGAGAATTGGCCACCGGTTTGCGGATTTCAATGGTCTGAAATCACATCCACCCGATCATAGTAATTAATATTATCAAAAGTGAGAGTTAAAAACATACGAAAAAAGAAAGAATGAAACAATTGAGTCGACACCAACAGAAAGTTTCAAAGTTTGGGTTTCGACCCGCCCGAAGGATTCAGCCCCACCACAGATAGACGCGAGTCACGCCGAAGCGAACTTAATCTCCCTTGCGAACCAAAGATAGGTCGAAAGACGAACTGAAAGCAAACGACCAAACGACCTTTGAGGAGAGACCAATATGAAGATCCTGATACTTGGTGGCACAGGCAGGATAGGATCTGCCTCCGCCTTGGACCTTGCAAGAGATGACAAAATCGATTCAGTGGGCCTCGTCGGCCGAAGAGAAAGCGACCTTGAAAAGGTGGATGAATGGATCGGGAGCGAAAAAATCAATCGTCACGTCCTGGACCTCGCCGACAAAAAAGCCACATCAAGGCTGATGGAAGAGTACGATGTGGGGATAATCGCCCTCCCTGACAGGAGATCTAGCTACAACGCTCTTGAATCCGCGATAGAATCCGGCCTGAACGTTGTGGACATTCTAGAAGAGTACCACAGACGTCCCGATCCTTACGAGATAGAAGGGCTGAATGTTCCAGAAGGCTTGAGCCTCGAGGAATACGGCGAAAGTCTCCATGAACGAGCAGAAGAAAACGGCGTCACCATCCTCGACGGAATGGGATTTGCGCCAGGCCTTGGTAACATCACTTTGGGTGAGGGCATAAGAAAGCTGGACACGGCCTACAAGGCGACGGCCAGAGTTGGCGGAATTCCCACCAAAGAATCGGCGATGAGGCACCCCTTGGGCTACATTATCACCTGGTCCTTCGCCCACGTCTTAAGAGAGTACATGATAAAGGTCAAAGCGATCCGCGAGGGCGAAATTGTCGAAGTTGACCCACTCTCTGACAGAGAACGCTTCAGGTTCGACGCTTTCGGAAAAGATGAGGCCTTAGAATGCGCTCTGACCCCTGGAATGCCCAGTTTTCTTTACACAAGGCCAAACCTCCGGGAGTTTTCTGAAAAGACGATACGATGGCCAGGTCACTGGGACGGGATTGATCTCTTCAACGACTGCGGCCTTCTCAGTCTTGAACCCGTTAAGTTTGATGAATTGAGCGTAACGCCCAGAGATTTCTTCGTCTCGGTCTTAGAGCCAAAGCTCAGGCCCTTGCCAGAGGATAGAGACGTCTGCGTCATGTGGAACTCAGTTTTGGGCGAAAGGAGCGGAGAAGACGCCAGGATCGACTACTACATGTGGGCCGAGTCAGACGAGGATATGGGGATATCGGCCATGGCCAGAGTTACCGGTTTTTCTGCCGCCATTGGCGCAAGGCTTCTTGGCAGAGGCGAAATAGACGGCCAGGGAATAGTTGCGCCAGAAGATGGAATCAAGGGTGAGACGTACAGGAAGTTCATGGCAGAGCTTGGAAAAAGAGGAATCGAGGTTTTCGAGGCCGAAAATAGATGATATGTGACATCCCGAGACGGCTTTGATCTGGCGCTAAATCGGGAGGAGAATCATGCAAGATCCATGCGAGATCCATAGATCCATTCTAGATCTCCTCTCGATGCGGATCATGGGCACCCGAACAATCAAGATAATCTATCACAATACATCTGGTTCCAGGTTCGATCCAAACACGATCCCCTGTGCCAGCGGAAGTTTCGAAGACCAGTTGACGGTGACAGTCTGGCGGCGCATGTAAGCCTTCCAGGCGTCAGACCCCGCCTCTCGCCCGCCACCGGTCTCCTTCTCGCCGCCAAACGCGCCTCCAATCTCTGCGCCAGAAGTTCCTATGTTCACGTTGGCAAGGCCGCAATCTGAACCGCCTGCCGAAAGAAAGCTCTCTGCGGTTCGTAGGCTGTCGGTGAATATGGAGCTTGAAAGGCCCTGTGGGACCGAATTGTGAATCGCGATCGCCTCTTCAAAACTCTCGTACTCGATCAGGTAAAGGATTGGAGCAAAAGTCTCTTCCTTCACGACGTCGGTTTGGGATGGCATCTTGACCACAGCGGGCTCAATGAAGTTAGATCCCTTCTCTGGGATAGTATTTCCTCCAAATATTACGCGACCACCATCCGATTTTGCTAGATCCAAGGCTTTGAGCATCTTCTTTACTGCTCCATTATCGACCAGTGGACCCATCAAGATCCCATCGCCGAGAGGATCGCCTATAGTCACCTGCTTGCAGGCACCAATGAGCCGATCTTCTAGGCCTCTTGATACGCTTTTGTGCACGATGACGCGGCGGGTCGATGTGCACCTTTGACCTGCAGTTCCCACCGCTCCAAAGAGGATGGCTCTGGCTGCCTGGTCGAGGTCAGCGTCTTTGGCCACGATGACTGCGTTGTTTCCGCCAAGCTCCAGGATCGAATTTCCCAACCTCTTGGCGACGAATTCAGAAACGTGACGGCCAACCTCGGTGGACCCTGTAAATGATATCAGAGATATCCGGCGATCTTTGACGAGAAGATTGCCCACGTCATGCCCAGTTCCCACGACCAGGTTGAAGATCCCCTCTAAACCGTGGTCTTCCATCACTTCGTTTGCGATGTTCTGAACGGCAATCGCAGTGAGCGGAGTCTTGGAAGAAGGTTTCCACAGAATTGCATCGCCACAAACGGCGGCGATGATTGCGTTCCAGGACCATACCGCGACCGGGAAGTTGAATGAGGTTATGACTCCTACGATCCCCAGAGGGTGCCACTGCTCATACATTCGATGTCTTGGTCGCTCCGACTGCATCGAAAGGCCGTAAAGCTGCCTTGAAAGGCCCACGGCAAAGTCGGATATGTCAATCATCTCCTGAACTTCACCTCGCCCCTCTGCCCTGATCTTGCCCATCTCCAGGCTTACGAGATCGCCCAGATCATCTTTTTGCGCCCGCAACTTCGCCCCAAAATCTCGTACCACCTCGCCCCTCTCGGGCGCTGGCATCTCGCGCCAGGATGAGAACGCCTTCTCTGCTGCAAATACAACCTTCTCATAAGTCTGAGATGTGGCCTGACGAACGAGGGCGATCGGCTCACCTGTGGAAGGATTGTTCGATGCGAGAATCCCTCCGGCCGGATCTTTGATCCAGCCGCCAGGTCCCGTGCAAGCTCCTGGATTTTCGTCTTCGATTCCTAATCTCCTCAACAGCGATTTCAAATTAGATCCTCCTGGAGTGGCCTTCCCAGATCGCGCCAGCTTTGGTCCGGTCAGTTCCGCTAGATCAGTTCCCGGTCGACTTTATCACGTTTCCGTTCTCGTCTAGCGACACCCTTGTGACTATAGGGATCTTTGCGCCATCTTCTGCGGTCACCGTCTTTTTGAAGGTGAAAACCGTCACCTTTGAAGGTATCGCTCTTGGGTGGACGAGTCCAAGCTTCCGTTCCGATGCGGGGGAAACTGTGCGTTCTTCTTCCTGAACCGAAGGCAACTCGTCTGCCAGCTCGGGAGAATCCTCTTTGACGAACTCTATTGCTAATTTCTTCAACTCTCTCTCGGACAGGGTCATTCTATCTCCTCCAACCTCAACGAAGGATCTGCAAACATAACAAACTCAAGAAGCGTCTTCTCTCCGGTCTTATCGAGATAACCGCTCATCCTTATCGTCTCTCTGGCAAAGTCCACCTTGGCCTTGAGAAAAGCCTCTCCGAAGGTGAGGCCATCTTTCACGTGCTCGTAGAACTTCTGAACTATCAGGTCGGCATCGGTAGCAGGAGGCACAGACGGCCCATAGGCGATCTTGGTCGAGCCGACAAAACAGGCAACTTTCTTTGACAAAAACGCGAGGGATATCGCCTCGTCTGCCACTTTCTCGATTATGTTCGCACCATAACACGCTTCACTGCAAACCACGGCGTTCTCGACCACGGCACCGTCTAGCTTTTCTGGGCTGAAGGCGACTGGATAGTTGTTGCGGATCTGGCCATACCAGTGACGGGTCTCTTCTGAACCGTGAAGGTTGAAGTAGAAGTAACCTATTCGATTCAGCCAGTCGGGCTCAAGATCGACGTTGATCATTGGCGGGGACAATCTCAGGTCGTCTCCGTGTTCGATCGTCTCGTAGACGTGTTCTGATGCCCGCTTCCAGACATTGGCAGAGTAACCAAACGAACTGCTCTTTGCCCTCTTGATCCTGGATGTGGCAGTTTCCAAGAGTGCGGCGAAGAATTCAGGATCGTTCGAGTTGTCATCGGGCAATCGTCCCAGGGATCGTTCTGGTATCAAGACGTCCTCATCTCTCGAAGCGTAAGGATTGTCAGATGGAACCTCGAGGTCTCCGTCATCTCCGCAAGGGTTTGAAAGGACGTGGAAAGGTATGATGAAGTGGCCGCCCAGTATCAAGAAGTGGTTGGGGGTGAGCCTTTTTTCCAGATCGTCTACCAGGCCTTTGATTTCACTTGCCTTTTTGGGATTCACCGGGCTCAGGCCGTGGGGAGAAAGCGAGGCCGCATCGTCTACGTAAACCAAAGTCGCAGGAAGACCCGCAGCATTCGACGCTGTGATGTAGTTTTCGATTCTTCTTTCGATCAGGCTGAGGCCAGAAGCCCCGTATTTGTCCAACAGATTCGTTTTGCTGCTGATTATGAGGGATGAGGCTTTCAGGCCTGAAGATGCTGATATCGAGAACTCACCGCGGCCTCGATAGGAATAGACCATGATGTGGTAGTCACCTTTCTTCGTCGAATCGATGGTGATGTTCTCCTTGGATCTGCCGCTGGTGCTCTTGAAGTCATACTTGAGGTTGGTTGGCCGCTCACCACGTCGGACGTAGAGATCGAAATCTGCGTCCAGCGGACCTGTCAAGTCCAGTATCAGTCTCTCACCATTCTTTGCGTTCAATAGGTAATAGCTGGCCTCTTTGCTTCCGTTTAAGTTCCCTTGCGCCTGTTGGCCGTAACTTAGTTCCACCACTTCTGAAGGTACCTTGGTGGACAAGGTGAAGTCTCCACTGCCCCGATAAGAGTAAACCATGATGTAGTAGGTCCCTTCCTTTGTGGGGCCTATGGTCAAGGTCTCATCTGCAGAAGAGGTGATCATCTTAAAGTCCCAGTTGTACCGCGAGACGTCTTCACCGTACTTCACGTAGAGGTCAAAATCACCTCGTTCTGGCCCGTCCAAGCTTATGATCAGCTTCTTGTTGGCGTCAACCTGGACCCTATAGCCTATCATTTTTTTCTCGGCCATCCAGCCCGATTCCGTCTCACCTATGGATATTTCAGAGAATATCGTCTGAACACCTCCCAACTTATCTCATACCCATCATTAGGATAAATAATTTGTTCATGTAAACTAATGGAAAATGGTTGAGTGAAACGCAGTCAAATCACGGCGGCGCATCCTGCAGCAAACTGCGGAATGTTCATTATCAATATTGTATAAAATTTTGATGAGCGTTCAACATCTATTGAGGCACTGGAAGGCGACCGATGGAATCTTCGCTGAAGCTTCCAAGGTACAGCATCCCCACCTCTTCCTGAACGCTGGTTATGTGAGCATATGATCCCGAAGGGTCCTGCAGGTTGAAGATGACGCGCCCATCCAAGTCCAGTCCCAGGACGAAACCATACCTTGGAGGCGTCAATACACGGGAAGGCAATCTAACCAAAACTTTTCTGAAAGGCGGGTGCGAAAATGCAAAATCGACGGCGGAATCTCGAGGAGTGACGAAGGCTAGCCAGAAAAACTCCGTTCCGGTGGAAATTCTGTTGGGAAAGCCAGGAAGGTTATCTACGAAGACCTCAAACTCGCCTTTTTTGGGACCTGCAAGCCAGTATCGCAGTACTCGATAGCGTCCAGTCTCTGCCACGAGCACAAAAGACTGGCCCGGGCTCACTGCAACTCCGTTTGCAAAGTAGAGCCCATCGAGCAAGACCTCAGTGGATCCAGTGTCAGGATCGTAAGACAGGAACCTCCCATTGGGCCTGTGTTCCATCAAATCCAGCATGTAGTCTTGCACCCCCGAATTTGTATGGCGCATCGGTAAAGTATAGTGCTTAACGATACCTTTCGGACAAATCTCTAACTCGTAAGAGGTTGGGATTTGTCCTATTCGTATCGTTAAGCACTATTCTGGCGAGAACCGATTAGATTCATCTAATCGGTTCGTGACTATAGATGGTGCCATCCTCGGCAATGTCAAGATCGTCGGTCAAGCCAAAAGAAAGCCCCTCTGCCTCGGTGCTCAAGACGACGATCTCGCCTTCAGGAGTGATCAAAAGGAGGCCTTTGTACCCATCTGCCACGATCAAATCTCCGTCTGAATCGAATTCAAGCCTCGCAGGACGGCCGCCAGTGTCGGCGAAGAGTTCGGCATCTTTTCTGGAGGAAAGCCGCACGATCTTTCCATCGACCATCCCGCCATAGATTCGACCTTGAGAATCCAAGGCGACATCTTCTGGCCCTATGCCAACACCCTTGCCCAGAAGTTCGACTGATGCCAGACGGTCGTTTGGCGCATAGATCCCTTCGAGATTTGGAGCTTTCGGTGGCGTCCAAGCCGCTGGATCGATTGGAACCGGCCAGAAGAGAATATATGCCAAAATCAGGGCCGCGCCCAAGGCAGAGATTATGGCAATTTGGTGGCGGGTCATCAGACTCACATATGTAATTTATAGATATTTAATCATAGTGGTAGAGGTTCACATGTCACACCGACCCAGAATCGCCAGATGCCGTTTTGGCGTGATCCACGAACACCTTTATGATCTTAGGATCTTCGCCCAGACCTTCAACATTGACGTCTGTTTTGAATCCTGCCTCTTCAAAGAGGCGCGCCCACGATTCTTCTTTTTCTCCTGCCATGTCCTTTAGAGCATGAGCCCCAGCCACCAAAAGAAACGGCATCAATTTGATTCGTTTTGCGCCTGATGACTTCACTTCTTCTAGAACGTCTTTGACCCCCCAAAATCCATCCAGAGTTCCCAAAAAGACGTTCTGATGATCCCTTTCCAATATCCTGGCCATGAGAGCGTAGGTGCTGTCACCTGGATGATTGGTCCCATGTCCCATCAGAACCACCGCCACCTTCTTGGGATCTCTCGATTCATCTCCACTCGCACCTCCGACGATCCCGAACTGAGACGTTAATGCCAACGAAACCCTCTCGCAATCGTTCTTGGATGCGAGAAGCGGCATCCCAAGATCAAGGCGCTTGAACCCGAACGTTCCTCCAACGCCATTTAAACCCCTGACTAACCCGGCCAGATCGTGAAACTCTCCGGCAGGAGCGATGTGGAAGAATTGGACCACCACTTCTTTGCATCCTCGATCCTGAAGATTCGCTAACGCAGTCAAGGGATTGGGAATGAGGATCCCTTTCACAGCCAATCTTTTGCGGATCACGTCTCCTGTGAAGGCGATCTCGACCTTTGCACCGGGAAATTCCGCCTCAAAGATCACCTTGATCTCGTCATAAGTGCCCCTGGCTTTGGCGCTGAGAGATCCATAAGCAACCAAGACTATGCCAAACTTGGACTCTTCTTGTGATGACATAATAATCGCCACGTATTCGATTGGTCGTTGTACCCATTACCACGAAAGTGGCACCAAAACATATCGAGTTTCATATTTCGGACATGAACTTTTGGGTCATGAGCATTTTTTAGTCGACGGGTTCTTTCACCTCGTCGCCCCCTAACGTCTCGCGAAAAGTTCGAAGGGAAGTTGCAAGAACCCGGGTCTGGCCCATCACCGACGCTATGAATATGGTGTCCAAAATTTCGTCCCGGCTGGCTCCAGCCCTTCTGGCCGCGTTTATATGGACCTTCAAGCATTTGTCTGCACATGCACTTGCCGCAGCGGCAATGGTGATCAGCTCGGCGGTCTTCTCGTCAAGGCTTCTTGGCCTCAATGCATAAAAGTCCTTCAGACTGGAGAATACGAAGAACTCAGGCCTCTCCCGCATGATCGTCAATATTGGTGGGATGCATCCGAAGAATTCCTCGCTGTCTTCGAGAATGTCGTCGCTCAAAGAGTCTGCGTTCTCCAATACCTCCTGAATCAGCTTCTTGTTCTCAGGTTTCATGATCAATCAACCCTTTTTGGTGCTGATAAAACTTCTTTTGGCAATAACACGTAATATGTTGTCTACGGAAAAGACGTTTTAGACTCCTTGAATTCCTCTGATTTTCTCAAGGAGCTTGCAACTTGCACAGATCCCATTGCTAGAAGGCTCTCCACAAAGAGTACACGGCACCACTTGGTAGCTCTCAGAAGGTGCTTGGAGATCCAGTATCCGATCAAACCCCCTCATGATCGAGTATCTCGTGCCGGGATGTTTTGCCTCAAACTCGTTTAGCGTCGACTTTACCTCTTGCCTTATAGCCCTCGTTATGTAAGGGCAGGACGAAAAATCCATGGGAAGGTCATGAGTCATGGCGTAGATGGCAACCTCTTTTTCGGGAACGCGACGCAGAGGCTTGATCCTTGGGACCATTCCTTCAAGAACTCTCCTGGGCCGCAGCCTGTAAAGCCGGTCAATATCGCCCTTGAGGTAATTCAACATCACTGTCTGGGCTTCATCATCCAGATTATGGCCCGTCGCAAGAGCGTCAGCCCCAAGTTCTCTTGCGGTCCTGTTCAAAAGGTTCCTTCTCAAGACGCCACAGAAGGTGCAAGGCCCCTGCTTATGGTCCTGCAAAGCCATTTCGTCTGTGGTGACGTCATAGACATCTTTGAAACTTCTGACCACGTGATCGAGATTCAGCCTTTTTGCGACCGACCGGGCTGCATCGAGGGTCCCAGATCGGTAACCTTCGATCCCCTCATCGATGGAGATTGCGATCAATTCCACGTCTTCCCTGTCGGAAAAGAGCGAGTGTAGGATGCAAAGAAGTGAGGTGCTGTCCTTTCCGCCGGAAACTGCAACCCCGATCCTACAAGGCTTTCCAAAGATCCTGTAAGGGCGCAAAACCTCTCTCACCTTCCGGTGAACGTCCTCTTCAAAGTGATGGCTGCAAAGGTGACGCCCCGAGTATTTCTGGTAAATTATCGATCTTGCGTTGCATTTGTCACAAGGTATCATCCGACCAATCCCGGGAATTCCCTGATATAAGAACTTATGCGGAAGGTCGCAGTATATGGAAATATCTCCAACCACAGGTCAAACTTGAGTTCACCCATCTGACCACATGAAGTTTTATTATCCTAGATCCAGTTCAATGTATCATCTTGAACCGAAGAAGCGCTGCAACACCTCCAAGAGACTCAAGCCTATTTCCTGGCTCAAACTCAGAGCTAAATATCACAACTCGGCCTCTCGAGTTCGTCACATCCCTCATCAGATCGTCCATATCAGACCTTCTTACTAGCTTGTCTGAAATCATCAGAGTCTCAACCGAGCCATAATCGACCGCCATCCTCACCTCTTTGGAGCCGTAGGCCGCCTTGCCATCGGTTGCGATCTCTCTGAAGAGCGCCTCGATCAAGGATGCTTCCTGAGCCAATCTGCTGTCCTCAAGAACCTTCTCAACTGCGCCCCGCCTCAAAACTTCCTGGAACCCAGGCATTCCTATAGAAGAGGCGTCATAAAGGACGATCCTCTTTCCAAGCTCCGGATAGAGCGAATCGATCCTCTTTTTGAGATCCTCTTTCGTGAACCCGGGACCTGCAAGGAGGACCTGAGCCTCACTTCCTGCAACCCGATCCAGCTCGCTGGCACACTCCTCCAGAAACTCAGACCTTCGATTGCCACCCTTTCCGTCCATGCCTTTGCCGCTTCCCATCCGGATTTCAGAGGCGGTCACCACACCAAACTGGCGAAGAACTCCTATGGTCGCCTCGCCCTCTTCGATCAGAGCTATCACCACTTTTGGCCTTCGCGATTCTGCTACGGCTTCTTTTATTCGCATTAGCTCAGAGGGGCGCCAATGATATTTGACGATCGATAGATTCGAACCTGCCTCAAGGTTGATGGTGTGATAAGACCCAACATCGGGACCTGACACGATGACACCATGAACCCTGAGCCAGTTTGAATAGATGTGAAACTCGACCGCTTCTACCCTCACGCCCAGACGGACAGGGCGACGTTCCAGCTTTTCGGGCCGAAGCTTATCGGTAGCACCTGTCACTTTTCTGTGAGTTAAAGCAAAAACCAGGTTTCCTGGGCGTATCAGGTGTTTCAAATGCCACAGATCATCGATCGACTCTGGCACCAGAGATATCTCACCCTCGTCACCGCGCAGGGACTTCTTCAGGATGCGCATGCTACCCCTTCGATCAAAAAGCTTAAATCGATTGTGTGAATAGGGAGGGCCTGAGCCGCCATAACTCAGTTGGTAGAGTGTCTGGCTGTTAACCAGATTGTCACAGGTTCGAGCCCTGTTGGCGGCGCTTTATCCTATCCATTCCTTTCTTGGGCCTGTAGCTTAGTCAGGTTAGAGCGCTCGGCTCATAACCGAGCGGCCGCCGGTTCAAATCCGGCCAGGCCCACTTTGTATCAAGAAAATGTTTTCAACAACTTATCTTGTTCAAACTCTTATGAGTTTGAGAATTGATCAGACCTTATCATTAATCGTTAGCGCTGTTGCTGGCAAGAACAAATCGGTGCTATCCGACTGGTTCTTGACTGTTATAGTGTTTAACGATACCTTTCGGACAAATGTCGAACTCGTCAGAGTTCGACATTTTGGCCTATTCGTATCGTTAAGCGCTATTCAGGCGAGAACAAATCAGTCTCGTCTAATCGGTTTTCGGCAATAGATCTTTTGCAGCCACTTTAGCAGCCTTCTGCCAGGCAGATATCTTCTTTAGACTTATGCCGGTCTTCTCGACCAGTTCTCCAGTTTCAAAATCGATGAGATCTTGGACCCGCTCTATGCCGACATTGCCAAATTTCTCCAAAGTCTTGGGCCCAATTCCAGAGATGTTGGTCAACGCCTTGATTTCGGCCTTCTCCTTTTCCTCTTTGGCTTTCTTCGCCTGCCACTCGTCGAAGTTGCATTTGGGACATCCGAGGTTCCAGGGCCGTTTGCCCTTGTTTACGATCTTTATGAGATTCATCCCGTGTATCTCACAAATCTTGTCGGTAACCACGACCATCCCGAATCGAGGAAGTGGAAGCGTATAGGTGCAATCAGGATAGCCCGTGCATCCTATGAAACGGCTGCCGCGCCTGCCGCGCCGAATTATCAACTCGGACTTACACTGAGGACACGGCCCCACAATCTTGTCGGTCCGAAGACCCTCTCTGAGAGAAGTCTCTATATCTTCCCGGTTTTCCAACATATCGTCGAAGACCGAGTCCAGCATGGTCCTGGATTCATCGATAACTTCACCTTCCTTGATCTGGCCCTCAGATATCTTGGTCATATCCCCTTCAAGGATCTGGGTCATCTCAGGGTTGGTTATGGTGGGCGAATATTTTTCTAGGGTATCGATGACGGCATAGGCGGTGTTGGTGGGTGTCATGGGATTTCCGTGAACGTAAGCTCTCCCATACAGTTTGCTTATTATCTCATGCCTCGTCGACTTGGTACCCAACCCCAAGTCATCCATCAACTTCACGAGCCTGCCTTGGCCGTAACGAGCAGGAGGCTGGGTCTCTTTTTCGACCAGGTCAGTATCTATCACCATCAGACTCTCGCCTTCCTGGAGTTCTGGCAATATCTGCTCTTTGGCCTTGCTGTAAGGATAGCAAGCTCTCCAACCAGGTTCGATCTGCCTTGCACCGTTGGCCCTGAAAGTTTCGCCACTTATGTCAAACGCGACCCTCATCACTTCCCACCTGGAGACTGGTGAAAGAGTAGCCAAAAATCGTCTCACAACAAGCTCGTAGATCTTCCATTGGTCCTCTTTCAGCTCGGTCTTGGAGACAAAAGAGGTAGGATAGATGGGAGGATGGTCAGTAGATTCCCTCTTGCCCCTGGTGGGGGTCATGGACCCTTTCAAGACCTTTTTGGCATACTCATTAAATGGCCCCTTTTTCAGGGCGGATACCAGCGCCTTGAGATCCAGTGTGGGTGGATAAACGGTGTTTTCGGTCCTGGGGTAACTGATGTACCCATTTGTGTAGAGCCATTCGGCGATCCTCATGGCGTTGGCAACAGATACTCCAATACCGCTGGCAGCGCTTATGAAGGCGGTGGTGTCGAATGGCGTGGGCGGTTTGTCAATTCTCGCCTTGGTCTTGACAGAAGTCACCAGAGCCACATCGCCGAGCCTCGAGAGAATGGAGCCTGCGTCTTCCTCGTCCCAGATCCTGCCCTTTGAGTGCTTGACCCGAAGATCCTTTTCGAGATCAGCATAAATCTCCCAGTATGGATCAGACTGGAAAGATCTGATCTTCTTTTCCCGATCGACGATCAGAGCCAGTGTGGGGGATTGGACGCGGCCCACAGAAAGGAAGTTCTTGCCCAACCTCCCTGCCGTGATAGATATAAAACGGGTCAAGGCCGCGCCCCATATGAGATCGATCACTTGTCTGGCTTCGCCAGATGAGGCCAGATCAAAGTCCACGTTTCCGGGTGATTGGAAGACTTCTTGGATCTCTTCTTTTGTGATGGCGCTAAATCGGACACGATCAGCTCCAACTTGAGGGTTGACTTCCCTGACGATGTTCAGCGCCTCAACGCCGATGAGTTCACCTTCTCGGTCATAGTCGGTGGCTATTGTGACGTGATCGGCAGCTTTAGCCAGTTCCTGGAGGGCGGCAACTATCTTTTCCTGAGTGGGCTTTGTCACCACTTCAGCATGGATCAGATCCCTGAAGTCCACCTTCTGCCAGTTATTATACCCGGGAGGATAATCCACTCCCACCACGTGACCGCTTAGCCCCAAGACGACTTTGTCGTCAAAACAGAATGTCTCGATCCCGTGAGCCCTATTCACGCGGGGCTTTGGGGTGGCGAGAATTTGGGCGATTCGCTTGGCAACGTTATGCTTTTCCGCGATGATGAGATGCATCCGACCTTCGCCACTTCAGGAGATAATATAAATATCTATCGCAGCGAGGATAGGATTACAACGTATTGGGTCGGAGCATATCGTTTTTGGGACTGAAAGCGAGCTTGCTGCTTATCCTTATGTGATTTGATGAGTGGGCAACCCCAAACCCGCGGTAATGCTCGCGAACCCAAAAAGAGGTATGTCTATAGAACGTACAGAATATGTGCAAACAATCGATGATTGTTCGTTTGTAGTAACACAACTATGGACATTCAGTATTCATCTAAAGAAGATTGTGTTGTCATTTTGTAAAATAGTTTATTCATCGTTTCACAATTATATATCCCATAATGCTGATATTTCGAAGTATAATCTCGATTGACAAATTTTATATAAATTTTTATTTTACTTAATGTGTATTATGGGGTCCTTCATGATCTATAACGAGCAAGACAGGTGGATCTACCCAAACGGATATAATATGCATGTTATATCATATACCGCGCAAAAACTTTAAGTATACAGATCTCCGTTGAGAACATGGCGGGAGGCCATAAAGGAACGGAAGATATTGCTGGGTATACCCAATCAGTTTGAAGCGTAATCATGCCGTTCGCTCCAGCAGTCCGATTCTATGTAGTTTCTCTGCTAAAAGGTAAAGGAGGACAAAGAACGTGTCTGACAAAATAGACCTCTATAGTGACCGTGGCGTTCTTTTAAAGAGTGACGTTGACCTGAGCGCCGTCAGCCCACTCAAGAACGTGGCG